>Ga0155709_122_pt1 | contig 93013 bp, 92 predicted proteins | sample RifCSPlowO2_01_FD_107366 | JGI IMG/M metagenome (GOLD analysis project Ga0155709, IMG submission 107366) | Candidatus Lloydbacteria bacterium RIFCSPLOWO2_01_FULL_54_18
CTGTTTTTTAGACATATACCTAGAAAATATCTGTTTTATGGCTCAGTGGCAAGGTGAAACATTCAAAACAAACCGGTGATTTTGGGTATTATCCCACAGATGTGTTTGTGTGTGATTGGACTTCCAAATACGAAAGGGCCTAGGATGGCGCGGAAACACAAAGCGAAGGACAGGAGACGGTCGTCCGCCGGAAGAGAACTGGCCCAAGACGCGGTCGAGGAAGTAGCGGATACGGCAATCGACGCACTCTCCTCACCCGCAAAGAAGACGCCGGTTCATATCGAACCGGAAGCTACGGAAGGCATGCTCGACACGGTCGGTGAGGCACTTGGCGACGCCGCAGAAGTTGCCGGCAATGCGGCCGAAGCGATTGGCGAAGCGGCGGGCGCCATCATCGAAGGCATAGGCGACGCGCTCTGAGCGCAAGCGTCACCACGAGCACAAAAGCCCCAAGCGGGGTTTTTTATCTGGACGGCACCACTAGCGGTCTACGCGACCCTCTATTTCACCACAACCCCCATCGAGCGGGCAGTGCCTTCGACGATGCGCATGGCGGCTTCGATCGATGCGGCATTCAGGTCCGGCATCTTCTTCTCGGCAATCTCGCGCACCTGTGCTTTCGTCATCGTTCCCGCTTTCGACTCGAGATTCTTTCCGGAACCTTTTTCTTTGCCGATCGCCTTCAGGATAAGCCGCGAGACCGGGGAGACCTTCGTGATGAACGTAAAACTCCGGTCGTCATAGACCGAGATCTCCACGGGAACAATGTCCCCCGTCATCTTTGCCGTCGCCGCGTTGAATTTGGTAACGAAGTCGCCGATGTTGATACCGGCCTGTCCGAGCGCCGGTCCGATGGGCGGCGCCGGTGTGGCTTTTCCTCCGGGAACCTGTAGTTTCAATTTTTTTATTATTTTTTTGGCCATGGTTTAACTAGTTAGTAGTAGGTAGTAAGTAGGAAGTAGAAAAATTTAAACATCCGACTTCACTCCGGAAGAGAAGCCCCCGACAATTTCGAGGCAAACGAAGATGGGATGATACTAGGAGATTTGAGCGGAAAATGCAAGATGGTCAGCCGTGCCGCTTGGGGTCAAATACACCGGCAAACTTGGCGACATTGGGAAAAGCATTGAGCGCTTTCGCCTCCGTCGGCGTCACGAACCGCAGTGCGACACATTCATCCGAAGGAGTGAAGTTGAGGTCCTTGACCGTTGTTTCGTACAAAGCATTCCCCATCCAGTAGCCGGTAACATTGAGAAACGTCATGAGGTAAGCCGGTTGCGAAGCGACGTGGAGTACTTCGAGCCCCATTTCTTCTTTTATCTCACGTTTCAGTGTTTCGGTCGCCTCTTCACCGTGATCGATGCCGCCACCCGGAAGTTCCCACCTCCCGTCTTGTTCCTGAACGACAAGGAACTTCGTCCGCGTTTCGTCGAGTATGAGTGCCTTCGCGCTGACACGATAAAAACACGGGGGAATTTCTTTGGGCAACAAATTCGTACCGTGCGGCATATTGCTTTCCTTAAAATCGCTAGATCTTCTTTATCTGTAAAAAGTCGAGCTCAACGGGAGTTTCGCGTCCGAACATGGGGACCATCACTTTGACGCGACCGCGATCCTCGTCCACTTCGCCCACGCGACCCTCGAGTTCTTTGAACGGGCCGTCCGTGATGATGACCGACTCGCCGACGGCAAGGTCGATCGTATGCTTGAGCGTCTTCGAGCCCATGCGATGAAACAATGCGTCGATCTCATCCTGATTGAGGGGCACCGGCACCACGCCTGCACCGACGAAACCGGTCACGCGCGGGGTATTCCTAACCACGTACCACGAATCGGGGTCGTAGATCATGGAGACCAACACATAGCCCGGATAGATCTCCTCTTCCACTTCGGCGCGCTTCCCGCCCTTCATCTTGATCTTTTTCTCTTTCGGGACGACAACCTCGAAGATCTTATCCTCCATGCCCAAGGACTCGATACGCTGTTTCAGGTTACGCACAACGGCGTTCTCGTATCCGGAATAGGTATGGATCGCATACCAGTGCCGTTCGTTCACGGGAGTCGCGGGCGCTGCGTTTTGTTCGTTGTTCTCGATATTTTGCTGATCCACCCCGTTAGAAGTAGGACGCGGACGCTACCGTCCTACGACCTGCTCGGCTAATATTTATAAAGTTCGACATTTTTGGTAAATTATAATTCAAGACAACGTGTCCGCGACTTCTAACGGGGTCCAAGATCTTTTAAATGAAATATTGCAGTCCCTGTCCGAAGAAGTAGTCGAGTACGCCGAGAAAGATTCCCGTCCCGATAGAAATGAGCAACACGACGATCGTGTAGTTGATCGTCTGGCGGCGCGTCGGCCACGTCACGTGGCGCAGTTCGCCTTTCGTCTCACGCAAATAGTTGATAAGACTCATAGTGAGCAAATGATTAATTTTCCTCTAACAAAAAACCCCCGCGGGGCCCCGATGCACTCTGACCTTCCGAGCATACTCCCTCCCCCAATTGAAGTCAAGGGGTCCTGAAAAAGTACAAGGCGAAAGACGGCCAACTTCTCCAAGGTCTCACCTTGCCGAGCCAAGGAGAGACCTTGGCCAGTCTTTCGCCTTGTATTTTCCTTGTTTGGGCAAAAAAAAGTGCCCGACCGCGCTTGGCGGTGGGCACACTCGAAACGATGTTCCTAATCCGGGCGACCGCTTCTGCGGCGCGCCTTGTAGCTTGCGTTGTACTCCTTGATGCCTCTCGAAAGCGGTCCTACGAAGATCTCGAGGACCTCGCGGTGCTCGTCGGGAAACCTTTCCGGATCGACCGGGAGGCCGAAGAGCATCGAAACGGGGAGATACGGCCCCTGCTTGTCACGCGTGAACGGAATGCTCGCGACTTTCTCGCCGTCCCGATAGAGCGACCGAGGGAAGATCCGTTTCACCTGATTGCCGCGCCGATCCACATGACCTTCGTGGGGCGACACCCACAGATTGAAGATGACCTTCTCGCCTTGAGACGTAGTGACCTTGAAATATCCGGGCTTCGGATTTCTCGCCCGCGCGAGTGCCAGTTCGGTCTCCGCCTGACGACGCTGTTTCCGTGCTCCGTCACACCGCTCGACGTGATCGGTACGACTTACCGAACGCGGCGACGGTCTTGTTGATTGAACTTCCGCACTCTTCGGCACTTCTTGCTTCTGAGCGCTCTTGGACCCGCCGAACCATCTATCCAGCAAACTCATGACTCTTCCTTCCTTTTCTTTGGCGTTGAAGGATTCCCGCACCGCACACGACCTTGATTGAATGCGATGCGGGAGTTGGCCCCTACTTCTCTTCGGCCTTTCTCGGCGTCCGAGGAGCTTGCTTCCTCGCTTCCGCTTCCAGCAAACGCTGGAGTGCTTCCACGAGAACCGCGTTCAAAGCCACCGTGGCGTCACGACGACCCTCCGAAACACGGTCAATCGGGTACCGCGGCTTCCCGTCGCGTCCGACGAAGTTCATCACTTCGCCGTAACGGAGCTCCCGCCCGATGTGCCCGGAGAGGTTTTCGTACCTCCTCCCCATCGCCTCGGTGACCTTGAGGTTCGGGTGCTGCATCGGGTTGCCTTGCCGGTCCTTGCCGTTGACGAGCACCACCTCGACGCGGGCGTGATCAAAGCCGGTACTCGACTTCGACCACACGACCACATCGGGGACAGCGCCCTTCTCGACGACCTCTTTCGCAAGGTCGGTCAGCTGTCCGGGATGGACAAGACGCAGAAAGCGCCGCAGACCGATCGAGCCCGAAGGTGGCGAAGGTGGCAGAGCGACCGGAACGATCTCGATCTTCCTGATACCGCCGGAGGAAGGAACGCGACGATCCTTCTCGTGCGCCTTCTCTTCGGAAGCGGCCGCGGGTGCGGGTGTCGCACCATTCGACGCTTCCGCGGTAGCGGCACCGGAGTGCCGTCCCTTTCCGCGACGCCGACGACGCCTCTTCGACTTGCCCGTCTCGAGTTCGGCGATCTGTGCCGGTGTGAGCGGAAGACCCGTCTCTTTGTCGGTGTACACCACTTCCTCCTCGACGCTTTCGAGAGTGTATCCCATCGTGAGAAGGATCGCTTCCTCCTCGGGGGTGGGCTCCACCTCGCCGGCCTCGATCGCTGTCATGCGCTCGGGGTCGATCGTCACCGCAGGTTTCCCTGCGCCGGCGTCCTTGTCGAACACCGAAGCGTCCGACGGCGGCAGAGTACTTCCTTTGCCTTGGTCCAACACATCTTCGTCCGACGTATCGGGCACTTGCGCTTGCGCTTGCTGGTTCATGATCTCTCCTTGGTGAAAAAATGCGCAACGAAAACATCAAAGAAACTACCATTTCAGCCCGCAAAAAAAGCGGACAACTTTCTGAAAGGCATCATATCATATATAGAAAAAATGTCAAATTGAAGCTCAAAACCTTGCAGCACAAGGTCCGACCTTAAAGCAGTTTCCTCAAGGTCGGACCTTGTGCTGCAAAGAAAAAACGCCTTAACCGTAAGGCGTTTTGGTGTTCGAGTTGCGGGCATTGGGGCGTACCACAAGAGTACTTTCAATTTCTAGGCCCACTTCGTGAGCAAGAAATTTGAGTCGCGCCGAATCGTATTCGGCAAAATGTATCTTGGGTCTTGTCAGTCCGTTTCGGGCTTATCATGGCGGCAACAGCCGTGCTCATATGTTTCCGCACCTGCATTCGGCGGCGGAGGCGGTGCTGCTTTGCAACATCCGCCCTCAGTCGGCTTTGGAGCGACCTCGGGTGTGTTATCCAACCGAGAGCCCATCTCGGCAATCACGTCATCCTTGGAACGAAGGCTGTTCCAGGCGATTTGAAGGAAAATGAAGAAGAGAAGAGCGAGAAACCCGAATATAATCGCAAGCGCCGCGATGATGTTCTGCCGCGACACGTCGTCGCGAGCGCTCGCAAGTGCCGCTTTGTCGGCAGGAGTTGCTGTCACCACCACCTTCTCGATCAGCGTGACTACGGGAGTCGAGAGATCGAGACTAAAGAGTTGCGGATCTGCAGTTGGTGCGAGTGTGATTGCTTTCGGTGCTTCGACGCCCTGCGGGACATGCACGCGCACGTCGGGTGCGGGAAGAAGGAACATTGTTCCCGCGGGGACTTTTTTCCACGCGGCTTCCGTACACGGAATGCCGAGACGCGCGGAGTTCGCACACCACACGCCGGTCGGCCCTTCCCACGGATGCGCTCTCTTCCACGCCTGCGACTGCCGCTTCCACGCACACCAGCCTTCGGCGGGTGTTCGCGCAGTGAATTCCGCGACGGAAACCACCAGAGCGGTCCCCGCTTTGACGGGCACTCCGTCGGGCGGGACGGGCATGATGCGCACCTCGTCCTTTGCTTTCGGCTTTTTACGCGGACCGCCGAGCGTGTCGTCGCGGGGCAACTGCACCGTTGCCGTCGCAATGCCCGCTTCGAGCATCCCGCGGTAATCGACCAGTTGTTCCAGACGCAATTGCATGTCCGCGAGTTTCACGGCCATTGCCAATTCGGTGAGATCTTTCGCAAGCTGTTCCATCGACTCCGCTTCGCTTAAGGTCGAACGATCAACGTCATTGGCGGCACGGTCCCGCATGAGTTCGTTCGCCGTTGCGGAGGCCTGAACGACCAACTTCGCAACCTCGGCGTCGACCGCGTCGATCTCGGCGTGCAGTTGGGCGATGTCGGCCTTAAGTTGCGCTTCCCGTTGTTCCAGAACCTCGATCTTGGCGACCACGGCCTCCGGCCCGTCGCTTTGGGCGAATACAGGCTGGGCAAAAAAAGCAGAAAGGGAGAGACTCGCGGCGAACAGGGTCGACGCCAGACGATTGAATCGGGTCATGATTCCTCCTCGGAAAATAACGTCAAACAACGAGTATCTGGATGATACTCTACTCCCCAAGCGGGTGCTGTGTCAAAGAAAAATATCGGGCTGAGCGACTGCAACAATCCTTGTATAAACTTGTCCGCCCGTCCAATCCCGAGGGTAGGCCGACGGGGTAATTTGGCGGGCGGAACCACGGGCAAGTTTTTTGCCTGCCCGCCGAAGCTCCGGCGCAGGCGGGGAAGCGGAGCGGGCCACCGCCCGCCCTACATATGTATGCGTCCATTCATCCCCGCAGTAGAACTGCGGGGAATTCTCCACGCTCCCAATAAAAGGAGGCCTGTCACTGGGCCACAAAATACAAGGTCGGACCTTGGGAATCAGTTCTTAAGGTCCGACCTTGTATTTTTCAAAGAAAAAACGGCCCCACGTGGAGCCGTTTTTTCTTTCTCTTATTTCCCGAGTTACCGTATCTCGTAGACGATCGTCACATTCGACGTGTACTTGTTCTCCCCCACCGGAATATCGGCAGGCGGCATTCCGCTGTCCGCGGACATGAGCTCCATCTTTGCGCTTGCGCGTCCGTAATAGATCGGGTAGTTGCCGCCCTCGTTGAAGGAAACAATGCGTACAAGCGATACGCCGAGGTCCTTCGCGAGTTCTTCGGCTTTTGTCTTCGCCTTTGCGATCGCCTCTTCGCGCGCCTCGCGCTGTACCGCGTCCTCGTTCTCCACCATGAAGTTCAAGCCACTCAAATTCGTCGCCCCGTTATCGGAAAGACCGCCCAAGATCTTGCCCGCATCATCCAATTTGCGGACCTTCACTTCGACCGACTGCGTCACTTCATAGCCCGTCAAGACCTGCTTTCCCGGAGGCTGATCGCAGGGGTAGGCGATGCAGACGATCCTCTGCTCTTGCCATTCATACTTCGGAGAGAGGTTGTACCCTGTGGTTTTGATGTCTTTCTCGAGAACGCCGGACGCGGTGAGAAAGTCGTGGATCTTTTTCATCTTTTCGTCAACAACTTTCCGCGCCTCGGTGGACTGTTTTGATTCGTTCGTGATAGAAAAGGATACCGTCGCAATATCCGGCGCCGCATATGCCTCGCCGTCGCCCGAGACACTGATAGTGGTCTGTTCGCCCGGTACGTCGCGGCCGATATATTTGTACTCGGCAATGGTGTTCGCAGAAAGCGCAAAAAGATAGAGCGCGCCCGCGACCGCAAGGAGCACGAATCCTCCCCTCTTACCGTGCCAATGTCCATGACATCCCCCGCCGCACGTGTGACCACCGAGATCGTTTTCTGTTGTCATAATAAAGAAAAAACTAGTGACGGATAATTTTGTATTGAGTATAACACACCAATCCAGCCGTCGCTTTATGTGACATTTTTTTATTTGTCTGGGTCGAAAAATACAAGGTCCGACCTTAAGAATCACCCCGCCGCCGCCTGCGTCCGACTTCGGACGGGCAGGCAAGGTCGGACCTTGTATTTTATTTTACCGTCACCGACTTCGCCAAGTTGCGCGGTTTGTCGGGGTCGTTCCCGCGCAAGACGGCGAGATGGTATGCGAGAAGCTGGATCGGGATGAGATTCGCGATGGTCGAGGCGATACCGAGGTCAGGAACCGGTATCCATTCGTCGAAAAGCGGCGAGTGGGTGGGAGCGATACCGATGATGTACGCGCCGCGCGATTTCAATTCCATCGTGTTCGATTCCATGTCGCGCCGTGTCTCGTCGTTGGCAATGAGTGCAATGACCGGCGTGCCTTTTTGGATGAGCGCAATCGGGCCGTGCTTCAACTCTCCTCCGGGAAATCCTTCGGCGTGGATATAAGAGACTTCCTGTATCTTGATTGCCGCTTCGTGCGCAATCGGTGCGTTCAACCCGCGTCCGATGATGTAAAGGTCGTTCGTGTCCTTCAGTCTTTCGGCGACACGCCGTATCTCGTAGGAAAGATCGGGGGTGAGCCACGCCTTGATCTCTTTGACCGCCCTGCGCAAAAGATGTTTTCCTTCGGCCAACTTCGCTTTCCCGTCTTTCGCAAGCGCGTGTGCGAGAAGTATGAGTACCGCGGCCTGCGCCGTTGCCGCCTTGGTCGACGCAACGGCAATCTCCGGTCCGGTGTTGATGAAGAGTTTCTTGTCCGACATGCGGTCCATCGAGCTTCCCACGACGTTCAAGAGCGAAACAATCTTTGCTCCTCTTTTTTTGCCCACCGAAAGCGCCTCGAGCACATCAGCCGTCTCGCCGCTCTGGGACACCGCGAAGAGGACGCTTTTTCTATCCAGGAACTGCTCGTACGGTTTGAACTCCGATCCGACGAATGCGGTCGTCTGCCTCCCGCCGACGGAGGCGGCATAGAGCTCGCCCAGTTTCGCCATTTTTGCCGCCGTGCCGCAGCCGATGAAGAAACAATGCTCGGCCTCTTTCATGAGCGCCGCCGCCTCAAGCAGTTTCCCGTCCTCTTGTCGGATCGCTTTATCAAGAGAAAGCGGCTGTTCCAAGATCTCCTTCAGCATGTAATGGGGATGGCCTTCTTTCGTCGCGCTCGCTTTGTCCCAGAGAATCTCGCTCCACTTCGGTTCGACCTTCGCGCCGTCGTCCAAACTGCGCATCATGATGCCCTCGGCGGAGACCTTGAGATATTCGCGGTCACCCGGGTAACAAACGGTACGCGTGTGGTCGAGAAAGGCCGGCACGTCCGAAGCGAGATAATACTGGTCTTCACCTTCCCCCACGACCAACGGCGACCCGTCGCGCATCGCGAGAAGGTAGGGTTCGCCCCGTTTCATCACCACGACCGCGTATCTCCCTTCGAGCATCTTCCCCGTCTCGACAAATGCGGACTCGAACGTATTCCCGAGGCGCAAAAAGTAATCGATGAGGTGCGGGATCACTTCGGTGTCGGTCTCGGAAACGAAAAGGTCGGCGTGTACCAAGCCGAGTTTCGCGTAGAGGAAAGCGCGCAGTTCGTTGTGATTCTCGACGATACCGTTGTGGATGACGGCAATCGTCCTGTCGCGGTTGAAGTGCGGATGGGAGTTCACTTCCGACACTCCGCCGTGCGTCGCCCAGCGCGAATGGCCGATAGCGAGTTTTCCCGAAATGCCTTTGAGTTCTTGCTCGTTCGTATCGGAAATTTTCCCGACCGACTTTCTCACAAAAACTCCGTCTGGCGTCATCGCCGCAATGCCCCACGAATCGTAGCCGCGGTACTCCAAGTCGCGCAACGCCCTATAGGTCATAAGCGCCACGTCCCTTTCCCTTACTCCAACATAGCCAAATATGCCGCACATAGTTAGTAGATAGGGAGTAGTAAGTAGTAAGTAGAAATACAGGTACTCATATCATTCTTTATAACACGCGTAGTAACACAATGTTGCAAAAACTTGACAATAAGAGACTCGTGTGCCAGTATAACCAGTAGTTTTTCTTCCCACCAAAACACGCCCGCGCAAGGAGTGATTCATGTTCTATCAAATCAGTAACTGGGTCATCGGCATCATCTCGCTGTTCCTGCTCGTCGGCATTTATAACGAACGACGTGGCGGGTTCTTGCTTGGATCCTGGAGTGCCCTCGCGGTGATGTTCATACCAAACATCGTAAAAAGTAAGTGCATTTTTGCTGCACTCATTCCGCTCTATGTTGGTCTAGGTTTCGGACTTTACCAACATGAATGGCCGCCGATACTTTATGGACTCGGCTGGTGTGTGCCATTCACCGGCGCTTGGAGCATGGTGCTCGGACTCAATGCAAAATGGTAATATCGACCGCAGCAGAAATTCAATGCCATCGTGAGGGTGGCATTTTCATTTGAGAATTTTTTATCAACTTGTTGAACTGTTCGCCGCGATCGAATTCGTGGAGGAATTTCTCGAAACTTGCCGCGCCGGGTGAAAAAAGGACGACCACTGAAACCGAGGAGCGACCTTGCGTTCTGGACCGTACAAGGTCCGACCTTGAAGATTGATTCTTAAGGTCGGACCTTGTACTGTCGGCCGCGATACGGAACGCTTCCTTAACGCACACCGCGAGATCGAGGAATTCGAGCGGTTCGTATGCGCTGAAATACTTCCGCTTGCGGAGCGCGGCAACGAGTTTGGTCGTTGCCGAACCTTCGAGGAGAACAAGTTGTCTTTTCGGAATATGTCTTTTTATTTCCGCCGCAAGTCCGTCGAATTCAAGTTCTTTGTCGGTGCCGCCGGTGATGAGCACTACGCTCCGGCTCTTGCCTCTCGTGTACGAAGTCGGACCTTGGGGAGTCATTCTTAAGGTCCGACCTCGTACACGGCTTTTGTCGTCCGACCTTGTATTGCCGTCCGCGAAACGTCTGATCGCGGCGATCGTGCCGTCGGGCGATGTTGCGCAACTATCGTTCACTACCGTAAGACGCCCTTCCCTATATATAGTCTCCTGCCGCATGCGGGGAGTCGGGAGCCGAAGTAGATCGCGCTCCGTCATGGGGAGTTGGGGATCGTAAAGCCTAGCGATGAGCACAGCGCGAAGCAAATTCTCCAGATTATGTGACCCGCGTTCCTCTTTGAACCGCACTACCGAGAAAAGCGGCGTCTCCTTACCGCCTATTCGCAATATCAGTTTTCCGCTTTTGACATACGCTCCGTCCAGTTTTTTCGGCAAAACCTTCGTACTTATATAATAGAGCACACCCCTCGGTCTTTTTTTGAGGAAAAAACGATGCCACGGATTGTCGTGGTTAAGGACGAGTATATCCTCACGGTGTTGTCCGAGAAAAATATTTGCCTTTGCGGTGGCGTAATGTTTGATATCCCGATAGCGGTTGAGGTGTTCGGGGTAGATGTTCGTGATTGCGGCAATATGCGGGGTCTTGCCTGACTTTGGCAAGTACTCCAATTGCCACGAAGACAGCTCGACGACCGCTGGTACGTTCTTTCCATTGATACGCTCAAGTTCTTCGAGTTCGGCATTCTCCGGTGTTCCCGACTGGCGCACCAGCGGATACTTTTTTCTCAATAACTCGGCGACCCAAAGCGTTGTCGTCGTCTTCCCGCGTGTGCCGGTGACTGCAATGGCCGAATTCTTGAGGTACCGGAAGAAAAGACTCGCATCGTTCTCTATCGTCTTTCCCGCCCTCATTGCCGCCAAGAGATAGGGACTCTCGCGTGGCACGCCCGGCCCCACGACGACGACATCATGCGACCGGAAATCCTCCATGCGATGTCTCCCGAGCACAAAACGGACCGAAAGCCCCTTGAGTGCGCGTAGCGAGGGCGCGAGTGTCACCCGATCGCGGAGGTCCGTCGCCGTCACCTTCGCCCCGCGGGAGACGAGCCAGCGCACCACCGCTCTCCCTCCGCCGTGGAGCCCAAGCCCCATAACCAATACTTTTTTCCCTTTTAAAGCATCGGTAAGTTGCACCGCCTGTTTCAGCATGAGCGTATTTTAGCAGTGAAGCGGTGCGGGGTCGAACGGGACGGAAATACAAGGTCAAACCTTGAACATCAATTCCTAAGGTTCGACCTTGTATTTCCATGGAGGGGTAACTTTAAGAAAAATTGGTCATAATTGACATGGTTCTTTCCGAGTGATTGAGTGACTATTAGTGCAAAGGGTCGTTCTTTGAGTTTTCGTTCCTAAAGGAGCGTAAGTGGAAAACAACAACTTTCTAAAGAATATCGTCGTCTGGCTCGTGATCGGCCTCGTGCTCATGACGTTGTTCAATCAGTTCAGTCAGCGTCAAAGTACGGTGCCGACGATCGAATATTCGGAGTTCATGGAAGACGTAAGAGCGGGGCGCGTCGCCAAGGTCGTGATCGAAGAAAAAACGATTCACGTCACCACGACGGAAGGCAAGCGCCAGAAGGTGATCACCCCAGGCGACCCGTGGCTCATCTCGGACCTCCTCAAATACAACGTGAAGGTCGAGGCGAGGCTTCCCGAGGAACCGTCGATCCTCCTGCAGATCCTCATCAGTTGGGGTCCGATGATCCTTATTTTCGTTCTGATGATGGTCCTCATGAACAAGATGCAGGGCGGAGGCGGCGGAAGGAACAATCCGTTCTCTTTCGGCAAATCGCGCCATAAGGACGAGACCGACAACGAACCGATAACATTCGCCGATGTCGCCGGATGCGACGAGGCGAAGGAAGATGTCATGGAAGTCGTCGACTTCCTGCGCAATCCGCACAAATATCAGTAGCTCGGCGGGAAGATCCCCAAGGGCGTGCTCTTGATCGGACCGCCGGGAACGGGAAAAACCCTCCTCGCACGCGCAGTTGCCGGAGAAGCGAAAGCGAAGTTCCTTTCCATTTCCGGGTCGGATTTCGTGGAAATGTTCGTCGGCGTCGGCGCTTCGCGTGTACGCGACCTCTTTGCGGAAGCACGCAAGGTCGCGCCCACCATCATCTTCATCGACGAGATCGACGCGGTCGGACGCCAGCGTGGCGCAGGATTAGGCGGCGGGAACGACGAACGCGAACAGACATTGAATCAGATCTTGGTTGAGATGGACGGGTTCGCCAAATCGCCGATCCCCGTCATTGTGTTCGCCGCCACCAACCGGCCCGACATCCTTGACCCGGCGCTCTTGCGGCCTGGGCGCTTCGACCGACAGGTCGTCGTGCCGCTCCCCGACGTACGAGGCCGCGAGCAGATCCTCTTGGTCCACATGCGTAAAGTGCCGCTCTCGCCCGACGTAAGCGCGAGCATCATCGCGCGCGGCACGCCCGGATTCTCCGGTGCGGACCTCGCGAACTTGGTGAACGAAGCGGCGCTTTTCGCGGCACGAAAAAGCAAGAAGCTTGTCGACATGCAGGACTTCGAGCATGCGAAGGACAAGATCCTGATGGGTGCCGAACGTCGCACAGCGGTCATGCCGGCGGAAGAACTCAAGAACACCGCCTACCATGAATCCGGACATGCGGTGGTCGCTTCCTTCCTGAAGGACCTAACCGATCCGGTCCACAAAGTGACGATTATTCCGCGCGGACGTGCACTCGGGGTCACGATGCAGTTGCCCGAAGGCGACCGCTATAGCATGAACAAGGATCGTCTTCAGGCGACCCTCGCGGTCCTCTTCGGCGGACGCATCGCTGAAGAGCTCTTCATGGGGCAGATCACGACCGGTGCTTCGAATGACTTCGAGCGTGCGACCGATATCGCCCGAAAAATGGTCACGCGATGGGGCATGAGCGACGTTCTTGGTCCGGTGGTCTACGGTGAGAATGAAGGTGAAGTCTTTCTCGGACGCTCCGTCACCAAGACGACGAACATCTCCGAAGCAACAATGAGAAAGGTCGACGCCGAGATCCGCCGCATCATCGATGAACAGTATGCGCGCGCGAAAAAGATCATCGAGGATCACCGTCCGCAAATGGAGCGGATGACGAAAGCGCTTCTTGAGTGGGAGACCATCGAAGCGGATCAGATTGCCGACATCGTCGCCGGACGTGAACCGAGGGTGCCGAAGCCGGTCGAGCCTCCGGCTCCGCCCAAAACGGACGTAGTCGCTCCGACAGACACACCCCCGTCGGCGGGGATCCACCCCGACAGCAAGGAGCTCGCCCAAGACATCGGGCTTCCGGACAAGAAGTGAAAAATTGCCGGTCATGCCGTCCCGTTCGCGGGGCGGTTTTCTTTTTACGGTATAAAAAATCTCAAGGATAAGAGCGTAACCAACATACAAGGTCGAACCTTGGGGAATCAATTCTTTAAGGTTCGACCTTGTATGTTGAACAAGTGCCGTACACCTTTTTGGTTTTTGAGAAAAAACTTGAAAAGGTCTTGCCGTGAGGCTCCCCGCAAAGCGGGGAGCCCTTTTGCCTCACTTCACCCCATGCGGACCGCTTTCCGTGAGTCCGGAATCGGTCATACGGATGAACTCGGCGTTCTTTTGGAATTCATTCAGATCTTTTGCGCCAAGATAACTCATCGAGGAGCGCAACCCCGCGATCATATCGGTAACGACCATGCTCGCTTCGCCGCGATACGGGACCCTCCCCGATGCACCCTCCGGCGAACGGAAGAACCCGTCGGCCTGCCCGCCCTGCAGTCCGTCGATGCGGCTCTTTTCCGCCGACGCCTCATACGACGCCATACCGCGGTAATATTTGTATGCAACGCCGCGCTCGAGAATATATTCCCCCGGAGATTCCTTCGTGCCCGCCAAGAGGTTCCCGATCATCACCGTATCCCCGCCCGCCGCAAGCGCCTTCGCAAGGTCGCCGGAATTCTTGACGCCGCCGTCGGCAATGAACGGTACACCGAGTTTCTTCGCCTCCTTCGCCACATCCATGATCGCAGAAAGCTGGGGTACGCCGACGCCGGTCACGATGCGCGTCGTGCAGGCCGCACCGGGGCCTATGCCCACCTTGAGCCCGTCCGCACCCGCCTTCGCAAGATCACGCGCCGCCTCGGGGGTTGCGATGTTGCCGGCGATAATCTCGATCTTTGACCCGAAGGTCTTCCGTAGAAGCTTCGTCGTCTCGATCGCGCGAGAATTGTGCCCGTGCGCGACATCAATGACGATCACGTCCGCTCCGGCCTGAAGGAGTGCCTCGGTTCGCACCAAGGTGTCTTCTTTGACACCCACTGCGGCGCCCACCATAAGCCTCCCTTTTTTATCTTTCGCACTTGTCGGATTCTGCATCCGCTCCACGATATCCTTGAGCGTGATGAGTCCAACCAAGTATCCGTCCTTAGTTGTCAACGGAAGTTTTTCGATACGATACTCGTGAAGGGTATTCTTCGCCTTCTCGAGTGTAATGTCCGGCCGTGCGGTGACCAGTTCTTTCGACATGAGCGAGGAGACTTTTTGGCGGTCATCCGTTTCAAATAAGAGATCTCGGCGCGTCAAAATGCCGACCAGTTGTTTCTTGCCTGCCTTGACTTTGACCACGAGCACGCCCGATACTCCTTCGCGGCGCATGAAGCTTTTCGCTTCACCGAGCGTGATGTCGGGTGAAACGGTAAAGGGATCTTCGATGATGACGTTCTCCGCACGCTTCACTTTTCGCACCTCTTCCAGTTGTCGTTCAAGAGAAAGAAAGCGGTGAATGATGCCGATGCCGCCCAATTTCGCCATTGCACGCGCCATCGTGGACTCGGTGACGGTATCCATGTTTGCCGAGATGAGCGGGATATTGAGCGTGATGTGGCGCGAGAGTTTTGCGGACGTCGAGACGTCCATTCGAGAAAAGACCCCCGAGAACCGCGGAAGAAGGAGTACATCGTCAAACGTAAGACCCTCGCGAATAAGCATAACCTTGGCTATTATACGCTCTTGCCCGAGAAGTACAAAAAGTTGTCGATTGCGCAATGCCCGTCCAAGGTTGACATGGTGTATGTACTATTTCTGTTACACATTGGTTTCTTGGGAACGCCCCAAATACCTCGCTCCTTTGGACGTGACCGTCGGACGACCTGTTTTATTTCCCCCTCACTCCATGAAGGACATTTTCTATGCGCACAACACGCTTTTCAAGCTGAGCAAAATCACTGCGGCCAACTTTCTCATTTTTGATCTCTTGCACGTCAAGCAACAGGCGGCCGATCATCTCGCTGTGGGTGTGGAGCAGGCGCGAGTGCTCATCGAGCTTTTTATTAAGACCCCCAAACTGCTCGCCGATTCCCGAAATACGATGCTGAAAATCTTCGGAGAGCGAGCCGAGATAGCGTTTGACGTCGTCTCCAGAGTATCCTTTTCGGGAGACTTGTTTTTTCGATACATTCTTTTTCATATAAACAGTGTAGCGAAAAAACACTTGGTGGTCAAGTTGCCACGTTCTTTACTCCTTCAACCAAAACCAGAACTGATTTTTTAGTATTTCGCTCAGACGATACGCATCGGCATGTGAGAGAACACCGAGATACGATTGCACGGACGCAAGGAGCGCTGATTCCTCTATTACTCCCGCCTTGTACTCCGAAACACGCTCTTCTAGTTTTCGGAAAGTTCTCTGTTTGGTTTTTGTTCTCAGCACGGTGTGATGCGACAAAACAACGTACCCGAGAAAGTCCGCCCCTCTCCTGCACAGCTCAATCGAAACCTTGTTCGGATGAAGGGTCAATTTTAGGCGCCTACCAAGAAAATGTTGAAGTCGTGGCAGGAGCGACTCGAGATATGCACGACTCTCTGCTACAATAACGAAATCATCAGTGTATCGCGCATAATATTTCACTCGCAACCCATGCTTCACAAATTGATCAAATTCGTTCATGTAAATGTTGGCAAACAGTTGGCTCGTGAGATTGCCGATAGGTACTCCCTTGCGCGAAGTGCTCTCTCTCTCTCTCTCGTAAATACGGTGGTAGCAGGATAACTGCTAACAACTTCTTCCAAAAGAGAATTGGCGTCCGCATCACGAATCTTCTTCATTGTGATCTCGAGAAGAATGCCGTGGTCGATGCTGTCAAAAAATTTCCTGATATCGCACTTGAGCACGAAGCACGGCTTGGTGTAATTTTTACTCACCGCGCGTATCGTCGCCGCGAGATACTTCACTCCGCGATGTGCACCCTTGCCAACACGACACGAAAACGAGGTCGGGATGAAGGTCGGCTCAAAAATCGGGTTGAGCACTCGAAAAACTGCATGGTGAAGCACTCGGTCACGTACGGTCGCCTTATGAATATGGCGTACTTTAGGGTCGGAAATAAAGAAACTCAAATATGGTCCGTGGCGATATTTCCCATCGCGAAGCTCGCGATAAAGTACAAAGATGTGTTTTTCAAGCTCAAATTCAAACTGCTGTACATCTTTTTTCCGTTGCTTATTTTTTCGGAATTCATCCCACGCCGAAAAGAGGTTATCGAGCGATGTAATTTTTTCAAATATTTTTATGTACCTTTTCATATCTCAAAAAACCTATGAACGAATTTGATATTCCCATATTTAAGAAATCGTATGAACTCTATAAAACACTACACGAGTTTCGACGGCTTGTTCCCAAACAAGACAGATTCTCAATTTTCGAACGAGTTGATGCAACTACACTGGATATTATTGAGGGCATTATCCTTGCGAGCGGTCAACAGAAAGTCACTAAGCTCCCCGCCCTTGAGCGCACCAGCATCAAGCTGAATATGCTTCGTGTATTTGTCCGGCTCATGAAAGACACCAAAGCGATAGACAATAAAAAGTATGCTGCTCTTGAGGCGACAATTGATGAAATCGGCAGAATGCTCGGGGGCTGGATACGATCCATTCGTGTTGAGTAGGCAAAAGGCATCCCGATGGATGCCTTTTACAACACGGGAGAGACTTCGGAAGGAACGCCGAGGCGGCGCCATAATTCGCGTTCACGTTGTCCACCCCGTTCGTGTTGAACTTGACCCTGCCGTCGTTCCAATTGAACATCGGGGCGTGCGAGAACTTGCCATCGGCATCCGGATAATTGTTCTTGTCCATCAATGGCACCGAGCATCGAGGTTTGTCGTTTCCGTGAAGAAACCTATATCCTCTCAACCCTGAATTTTATTCGGCAGTAGTTCCTTGCGAAACATCTGCGCCAGACAAGAACAAGCAGTATCTCCTCAATGCAACACGCTCTTCTCAACCGTAATCGAGAAGACTCTGGTTGTTTTTCTCTTTTTTGAAGAGAGAGTTCGGCGACGACAATCCGTGAACTGCCGTACATGAGCCTAATCTCACGAGTGAGTCTAGCACAGAAATTTAATTTATAAGAGAGGAGGGTTGTATAAAAAGAAAAGGGTTACCCACGTTGTGCTGTGGATAACCCAATTTTTGCGGCGAATGCGAGGATCAAGAAATCAACGGATTCAAGCATTCAAGTACTCGAGGTTCAAATTACTGCGGAAGGAACGCCGAGGCGGCGCCATAACCCGCGCTCACGTCGCCCACCCCGTACGTGAGGAACTCGACCCCGCCGTCGCGCCAACGGAACACCGGGGCGCGCGAGAACTTGCCATCGGCATCCGGAGAGTACTCATCACCTGGGCAGTCAATGTGCAACTGCTCCCATGCGACGAGTCGCTCGGGGTGTGACAGGAGCATTGAGCCCACGATGACTGACCCGAGGCCGAATTGCGAAGAGTTCGCGATGACCTCTCGCACCCGACGCACTGAACGGCCACGGTGCATGAGGCCGAATTGCGCGGGGATGAGCAAAAAGTCACCCTTTTGCTTCTCGCCGAGCATCTGAAGTGCGGCCGCCGTCCGCTCCGAGAGTTTGATGTGCTTCAGACCAAGCTCACCCTTCCTGTAGTTGTGGAGCGTCCGCGTCTTGCCGATGAGGTCAAGGACGTGCTCGACGGCCTCGTTTTCGGTCTTGGCAACCCTCTCCCGCTTTGGCGCGACAAACCATCCTTCAGCACCTTGAGGAGGTGGCGGCAGTTCCTTGGATAAAGCGAGCACCTCCCTGCCGTCGAGATTCGGGAAGTACTTACCGAACGCCACGAGCTGCTCGCAGACGGGCTTCACGGTGTAGCCCGAGGGGTAACCGTAATTCGATGGCACTTCTTCGTTGGCGAAGAAAGGGCTGGTGGGAACAACGATGTCATTCCCATCCTTTTTCGTGAATGCCTCGCGTAAGCGCTTCGTCACCTCGTTCGGTTTTGCGATGAGCGATTTGTATTCGTCCTCGCCCAATCTGTCCTTCAATGCAGGCCAAAGCTTGTGTTGAACCATTCCCGCGAATTCGGGGTATTGCGCTGGAATGGCGTTACCATGATTTGACATGGCGTTACCTCCTGTAGTGAACTACCCGAAACACTCGGGCAAGCGAAAGTCCTCCCTCTAACAACTCAGAGGGCTCAATACTGCCTCAAAGAACTTCATGAAAAGTTTATCACAAAACTGCATGAATGTCAAATTTAGCTTTGTCGGGGCGACAAAATCGCCGACGCAAAAATCCCCCGATAATACCGGGGGGGGTTAAACATGTGGCTACCGACGGCAAGCAAGGGCTCTCTTGCAAGAAGCGATGGCCTGCTTCAACTCTTTGTAAAGAATGCCACGTTCCTTCGCAATAGGAAGATAGACCACTTCGGTTTCCTCTATCATCCGAAGCTGTGCACTTCGCGAAAGCGAAGAAGCGGTCGAGAGATTGTGGAGCCGGTCTGCAAACTTGATCGTGAGTGCCTCTTTTGGGCCCGAACACAATTGCCGGTGATATGCCTCCATGCGCCTCTCGCGACTGTTGAATTTTCTTGTAGGCATGGTAAGCGCGGAAACCAGCCGCGCGATACGCGGACTGAATTCTTTTTTGATGCGCCCGACATTCCATCCGGGAATATCCTCGACGACATCATGGAGAAGTGCCGCCGCAACGACCTCCGGATCGCGCACGCCAAGCATGTCCATTGCGATAAGCGCGACCGCGCGGCAATGTTCGAAATACCGCTCGCCGCGCTTGCGCTTCACTCCGCGGAACGCTTCTTTGGAGGCCTGATATGCCTTCGCGACGAGAATAGCGCCGTCGTGATACGGGAGCACAAACTGATGCACTCGCTCAAAAAACGTGTCGCGATCCTCCCGCTGTTCGAATAATGTGAGTCTTTTTCTCATCTTCTCTCCTTTAAATTTTACCGTGCCCACCGCCATGAAGCGGGACCCATCCATCAGTGCCGCCATCGCCGGGATATGGACCCGAGCGACGCAACCCGTATTTACTGTATTTGTTCTCCAGAATCTCGTGGTACGTCTTCTCACTCACCTCGCACCAATATGGTGTGCCGTCGGGGCGAGAATACTCGTCGGGTGCTTGGTCGGGCATCCGTGACCAGTACTCCCTGATGTACTGCTCACGGAGAACTTCACTCACATGGAGTGAGTAACCGTCCGGCCTACTTCCCCACCCACGCTCTGATTCTTCCCATTTCTGGCACAACACCTGAAACCGTTTGCCTCTTTCCTTTTTCATTGCTTTCTCCTTTCGTTTGGTTGTCAATGAATCTACACTTACCGTAACACTCCCGTCACTTTTTTGGACGTAAAAATGAAACAAAATGAAACAAAAAATGTTGGAGGTCGGTATTTGCGTGCGTATACAGCGTGTAGTAGAATAAAAATGTGAAACAAAATGTTACACTTCAGGAGATGACGGGACTTCTGCGACAACTCGGGCTCTCGAAGCACGGCGCCGCAATCTACCTCGCACTTCTTCACCACGGAGAAGGCACCGTCGCGGAAGTCGCGCGAAACTCTCGCCTCCTGCGCCCTCTCGTTTACCGCGCCCTCCCCGACCTCGTCGACCGCGGACTGGTCGGGAAAGTGCTCAAAGGCAAACGCACCTGTTACGCCGCACTTTCCCCCGAGCGCCTTGAGGATGCCTGGGAGGAGACCGGCCGGACATTCCGTGAAGCGCTACCAAAACTTGCCGAATTCTACGCGACGCAAGCCGGGAACCCGAAGGTCGTCGTCTTGAAGGGTCACAAAGGGATTGTTGCGGTCTATGAGGACATCTTGCGCACGCTTCCCAGAGGCGGCCTCTTCTACCGCTACAGCTCCGGCGCGAACCAACGGAAACAACATTACTATGTGCCGAGGAACTACCGGGAGCGGAGGGACGCGAAGCGGCTCGAACGTTACGTCATCACCAATAAAATGACTGCTTCAAGAAAATCTCCGCGGCTTGAGCGTTCCATGAAGACAATCCCGACGGGCTCCGATTTGTTCGTCTATAACGTTACCCAGCTCATCTACGGACCAAAGGTCGCCTTCGTCGACTACAACACCGAAACGGCCGTGATCATCGAAAACCCGATCATTGCGAAGTTTCAGGAGCGGCTCTTCAAACTCCTGTACCAACGTCTGTAACGCCGCCTGCGGGACATCTTTTGTTCGCGTAGAACGAGTTGACCGTAAGGGCGGCTCTGTTATGATTCACCATGGACCTTCCTTGAGGAGTGGGTAGTGTCGTTCGGAAAACTTTTGGGTATCTTCGTCATCGGATTTGCCTTCATCTTCCTCATGTCGCTCGCGGTGGTGCACCTCGACATGAATGCCAACCCGTGGCTTCTCTCGGTCGGCGAGGGTACGCTCAACCTCCTTTCCCGACCGGCGCTCTTGTACCTCTACCAACGCGAGACATTCTGGCTTCAAACCGCACTCTTTGCGCTCTTCGGTTCAGCGTGGGTGACGTTCTACATCTCCGTCAAGAAAAGAGAGTGACGGACAGGCGCGCTTCGGCGCGTTTTTTCTTTTCCGCTCCGCGGATTTTGACTGTCGCAAAAGAACTGCTAGACTCGGTACAGTTGCACCCAAGCGAGGATATATGAAGCGCGTTCTGACCGAAACAAAATACCGACCGTTCATTCTCAAGGAATATCCGCATTGGACGCTCCTTTTGAACGAACGCCAGCGATACCTTGGACGCGCGGTCGCATGGCTCGCGCGACGCGGAAAGATGCAGAAATTCTCCGGACTTTCACAACGAGAGCTCCTTGAACTCCGACGCATCACCAAGGAATATGAGGCCGCGCTTGACGCGATCGGCTGGAAGCCCGATCACATGAACTACACCATGCTCGGCAATTACTTCCACGAACACGAGGGACACGGGCACCTCCACATCATTCCGCGTTACCGGCCGGAGCACCGCCCTGTTTTCATGGGCGTCACGTTCAAAGACGACCGCTGGGGCAAAAATTGCACTCCGGAAACCCCGATGGCCGTCGCACCGGAAGTGATCACCGGACTCGTGAGAGCGCTCAAAGGAAAACTCGCATAGAGCCCGCTCACGCACCACCGCCCACAAGGCCCCGTCCATAAATAAGTTCTACAAAATATGGACGTGGCACAAGGGGCCGTAATCACAAACAATAAGGATGTTGTTTGTGAACGGCCCCTGGGGCGGTTTTTCTTCGCTTCCATGACCGAGCATGCGACGATTGCTCTCAAGAGCGTTTTGTAGTTGGATGTGGTGAGATCCGGTACATTGACTTACTACAAGAAGGAGCTCCACGTGGCACGAGAATACATCCCTAACCCATGTCTTACCGAAGCAAAGCCGCGAACACTACTTGCCCCGCCGATGTCCGAAATGGAACTGCGGGAGGAGATGGAAGAGATCGCGGAAAAGAACACGCACAATGCGCTCGTCTTGATCGGAGCCGGCTCCTATCGCCACTTCATTCCCGAAGCGGTCAACCACGCAACGATCTATCACCATGCACTCTATTCGGGCTATACGCCGTATCAGGCGGAAGCGGCACAGGGCGTCTTGTGTGCGTTGTATGAAACGTACCGGATGCTCGCCTCGCTCACCGGACTTCCGCTCGTGACGACGCACTATGACTGGGCGAACGCGCTTGCCGAAGCCGCACGGATGACGGTACGCCTTAGCCGCGGGAAGCGCACGCGCATTCTCGTAAGCGAAGGCGTCAATCCGTTCCATCTCGCCCACCTTCGGACCTCGCTCTCACTCGGTGCGGAATGCACCGTCGACATGGTGCCGATGATCGAGTGGGGCATGACCGACCTTGAAGCGCTTCGCGCAAAACTGGGTGACGACGTGGCGGGGGTGATCGTCCAAACGCCGAATTTCTTCGGCAACATCGAACCCTTGCTCCCGCGCGCCGCGGAAACGATCCGCGCGGCGGGTGCGCTCTTCATCATCTCGCAATACGCAATGTCGTTCGGCGCAATGTGTCCCGCGGAATTCGGCGCCGACATCGTCGTCTCCGATCTCCAGCCGTTCGGGATCCCGATTGCGTTCGGCGGACCGTCGGCCGGAATGATCGCGGCGAAGAAGCAATTTCTCCGCGAAATGCCCGGACGTATCGTGAACAAGTCCGTCGACCGACACGGGCAACCCGCTTACCGGCTGGGCTACCAAGCGCGAGAACAACATATCCGGCGTGAAAAGGCGACTTCGAATGTCTGCACGAACCAGAATCTGATGGTGCTCCGCGCCGGAGCATACCTCGCACTCATGGGGCCGGAGAATCTGCAAAGCGTCGCAGAGGAGCATTGCTTCGCGAACGCTCACCATCTCGCCCGCGAAATCACCTCCCACGACGCATTCACGCTTGCTTTCCCGTACAGTCCGTTCTTCAACGAGTTCCTCGTCAGCACAACGCTTCCGATCGAGGAAGTACGAGGCCGGCTTGAGCGCGCGGGCATCTACTGCTATTTCGGTACCCCCGGCATCGCGTCCTTGCCGCCCTCGACATTCCTCGTTGCGGCAACCGAACTTACGACATGGCGAAAGTGCGACCGCGTGCGAAGAGTGTTGCTCGACCTCAAGGTGACGTCATGACAACACAAGGGACACCGCTCAACGCCGTTCACCGCGAACTCGGCGCAAAAATGACCGAGTTCGGCGGCTGGAACATGCCGGAGCATTACGGGAACATCTGGAACGAGTACTCTGCCGTGCGCACCGGGGTCGGACTCTTTGACACTTCGCACATGCGCGCATTTCTCGTCGAAGGAAAGGACGCAAACGCGTTCCTCCAGTTCCTCACCCCGCGCAACATCGGAATACGGCCGTGGAAGATCCAATACGCCGTGCTCACCAACCGCTCGGGCGGCGCCGTCGACGACTGTACGATCTACTGCTTGAGTCACGAAGAGTACCTCGTCGTCGTCAACGCGGGGAACATCGAGAAAGACTTCGCGTGGATGACTGCGCATGCGCCGGGTTTCAACGTCGTCATAGAAAAAGCGACACGCTACACCGGAATGCTTGCGCTTCAGGGTCCGCGCGCCGAAAAAGTCCTCGCGAAATGCGTTGACGGCGGCGACATCTCATCCATGGGGAAATACACTTTCCGCATGGGAAGTATGGGCGGGTATGTCGTCATCATCTCGCGCACCGGATACACGGGCGAAGACGGTTTCGAGATACTGTGCGAGCCGTGCTTCCTTCCTTTCTTCTGGAACATGCTCTTGACGCAGGGCGCCGCCGAAGGGATCCGTGCATGCGGACTCGGTGCGCGTGACCTTTTGCGTCTTGAAGCATGGATGCCGCTCTACGGCCATGAACTGACCGAAGAGCGCGGACCGGTCGAAGCGGATCTCCGTTTCACGGTCAACCCCGAGAAACCGCACTTCTTCATCGGACGCGCCGCACTCGAAGAGGTATGGTATCTCGGCCACCGCGATACACTTATCGGCTTAAAAACCGAAGAGCGCGGTGCGATCATCCGCCCGGGTTGCGACATCGCGACCATGGAGGGTGTCATCCTTGGACAGACGACCAGTGGCGCACCGTATCCGAGCGGCACCTCGCTTGGCATGGGCTACGTCCCGAGGGGAGGAAACCTTCTCCCCGGTACGCCGGTACAAGTTTCCGTACACAAAAGATGGCGTCCTGCGGTCATCGCCCTACGCAAATTCGTCGGTACACCAAAGGAGAAAGCCTGATGAAAACACTGTACGAACGAAGCGCTCCGCAAAAGATCGGGACACGACTGCGTCCGCTCACGGTACCGAGCGTGAAATTCCCCGACGTCTTCAGACGGAAGACGCCGATCGACCTTCCACGCGTCTCCGAGCCCGAATTCATCGCCTACTACGCCGAGTGTGCAAGGGTGACGACCGGGATCGTCGACCTCTTCCCGCTCGGCTCCTGCACGATGAAGCACAATCCGAAGCAGAATCTTCGGTATCAGCTTCTTGCCGGCTTCGCGGACATCCATCCGCTCATGCCGGAGAAAACGGTGCAAGGTGCGCTTGAACTAGAGTTTCGTCTTCTCGATATGCTCATGGCGCTTTCGGGGCTCGAAGCGGGAACACTTCAACCTCCCGCGGGGGCGTCGAGCGAATTCGGCGCATGCCTCATGATCAAGAAGTACTTCCACGAACACGGGGAGCCGGAGCGCAGAAAGATCCTCATGCCGGACGTCGCACACGGAACGAATCCCGCAAGTGCGGCGATGGCGGGTTTCAACACCGTCTCACTTCGTACCAACAACGGGGACATCGACTTGGGCGAGCTCAACAAAGCGCTCGACCGAACGGTCGCTTGCTTCATGATCACCTACCCCTCGACCTTGGGGATACCGGAATCTCACCTCGAGAAGATCGTCGAGGCGGTCCATGCGGTCGGCGCCTTCGTCTATATGGACGGCGCCAACATGAACGCGCTCGTCGGCAGGTGGCGTCCCGGCGATCATGGGGTCGACCTCATGCACATGAACTTCCACAAGACCTTTGCGACACCCCATGGTGGAGGAGGTCCCGGCGCGGGGTTCATCGGATGTACGAAGCTCTTCGCGCCGTACCTGCCGACACCGATCGTCGTCGAACAGGGCGACGGATACGCACTCGACTACGACCGCCCGCATTCCGTCGGCAAACTGCACGGATATTACGGGAACTTCGGGATTGACGTGCAGGCCTACGCCTACCTTCGCACGAACGGGAGCGACATTCACCTCGTTGCCGATACGACGAACGCGAACGCACGGTATGCGAAAAAGCTCTTCTCCGATATGGGTTTCACGATCATCGGTGAGGAACGTGCGATGCACGAATTCGTTCTCGACCTCAAGCCCATTCTCGACGCAACGGAGGTCACGCTCGAGGACTTCTCAAAACGGATCCTCGACTTCAACTTCCACGCTCCGACGATGGGGTTTCCCGTTCCGACGGGGCTTCTCGTCGAGATACCGGAGTCGGCGACCCTGGAAAGCGTTCAAGAACTCGCGCAAGTATTCAAAACGATACGCGACGAATGCTACGCCAAGCCGACGACTGTCCGGACCGCACCGCACAATACCCCGGTCGGACGGATCGACAACGCGCATGGCGACCGCGAACTCCTTGCTTGGTCAAGAACGCCGTAGTACACACCCCCGTATCCGCCTTAGGCTGATACGGGGGATTTTTACTGGCGTGAGCCAGAATGCCACGGGCGTAAGCCCGTGGATGAATGGCCACAACAATCAGTGTGCGCGGTGGCGCACTCCTCTTCCAGAAAAACAACCCCGGTGCCGCCCGCGCAATGCCCCGCCCGTAAGGGCGGGGATAGACGGGCGGCATGTTTTACTTCCGCAACACACCAGAAGAGAGGAGCACAACAGGAACTACCGTTGACTTCTCTTAAGGGAATCGCTAGATATAAGACTAGTGCTCAATCACTCATGGGTGTCCCATGAAACAATCGCTCTTTTTGTTTGTCTGTGTGTTCTTCATTTTTGCCGTCTCCCCCGCCTTCGCAGTGCTTCCGACGCCGCTTTCAGGAACATGGCAGAATCCGGAAAAGAACGAATCCGGCACGCTCACGGTCACCATCCTAGAGCAGGACCGAGAGGAGTTGCGCGGAACGATCGTGGTCACTGGTTCGGACTCCTGCAAAGACCCCATCAGTTTCCTCGGTAAGATCTTGGGAAGCCGCATCACCATCGCGAGCAACGCGGAAAATGTCTGCGGACAGAACGGGGTATTCTCTATCGAAGCTGCCGCGCTTAGTGAAGGCATTGTCGTCGGCACTTTCTCTTACCGATGGATGGGCGGTGTGTGGTCGAGCGGAACGTTCCGACTCACTCCGAGGAACAAATAGGACCGACGGCACACGAACTACGCCGCCCTTACAAAAGGCGGTTTTCTGTTTTGTCCGCAGCGTGTTCGGAAAATGAAGCGACAAGGCGTTCGTTCCGCTTCCGCCCCCACCACATCGCCACCTGCGCGGTAAGAAAGATGGCGAGGAGGCCGAGCGCAAAGAATCCCTCGACCCTTTTCATGTTCCCGAGGAAGTACTCGATCGCATTCCCGAACACATATCCGCCGAACGCAAAGAGGATGGCCCAGACGACGGCACCGAGAAAATTAAAGAGGAAGAACTTCAGTCCGCTCACCTTCCCTACGCCGAGCGCAATAGGAATGACCGTCCGGAAGCCGTACATGAACCGCGAACCGAAGATGATCCAGCCCTGATATTCCTCAACCAGTCGATGGATGCGCTCGACCTTCGCGCTCGTGCGCGGGTGTTTCACGAGGAACTGCCTTCCTTTGAACCTGCCAAAGTAGAAATATACGTGATCGCCCAACATCGCACCGACGATCGCAATGGGAATGATGTATTCGAGCCTCAAATGTCCCTGGTAGGCGGCAAAACCCGCGAGTGCAACGATCGTCTCGCCCTCAAAAAGGGTCCAGAAAAAAACTATCGCATATCCGTAATCTTGAACGAGCAAAAGCAGGGCATCCATTGAGCAAATTGTATCACGGAACGCAACGTCTTCGCTCCACAAAACAAAAAAGCGCGACAAGTGTCGCGCTAATCTCTTCGCAGAAGCTTTCTGAAAAAGAGAGCGAGGTTTCTCACCCATCGCAAGAGCATGTTCACAATGAGATGGAGCGTCTCCGTAATGGCAAAGAACCATATCGAGGAGAGCTTCACCGCATCGTTCAACATACCCTCCTTACGCTGAACGGGAACCCAGTCTTTCGCTTTATTGCGCTCCGTGATCCACTCTTGGATATCTTTCACGGCATGGTGCAGGATCTTGTGCGGAACGCCCTTGTAAACAATGAACTGCTTCCGGTCATCGGGAGTTCCGGCCGAACGATACGCCACCTCTACCGGACCGGAGAGTGCGATGTCGTCCATGTCTCCGTGGATGAAGAGGATCGGTACCGTGATGTCCTTCATCGCACTGCGCGCATCGCGCACCGCATTGCGGATCTCTTTCGCGGGTCCGGCCTTCACTTTGCCGTGGTATTCGAGGTTGTCCTCTTTGTCGCCTTCCGGCAGCTTGCCGACGGGAAGATTCGGCAAAAGCCAAGCGACCATGTTGAAGACCGGCTCGAGAAAGCGCTTGTACTTCTGCACCAAGGCCGACGCATTCTGGTCGACTTCAAGCGGGACCGAAACAAGGATGACGCCCGCCAGATACTTCTGCGCCTCGGGATAGAGCTGGAGGAAGCGCAATATCGCAAGCGCACCGGCACTGTAGCCGATGAGAAACACGCCAAGCGGCTCTTTCGAGCGAAGCATCAGCGTCTTGTAGGTCATCACGTAGACCGTAAAGACCCACTGACGGAACGATACGATCTTCCCGAGGTTCGCTTCTTTGTCCGGATGATTGGACAGTCCGTGGTGCGGGAAGTCGCACGTGGAGATACTGAAGTGCTCTTTGCGCTTCAGGACCTGCACCAAATGCTGGATCGGCGGCTGTTCGGAATGGCCGCTATAGCCGTGAAAAATGACGGCGCGCCCTTTCGTGTGGCGCTCCGGCAAATAATGCGGCGTGCGTGCGATCGTTCGCAAAAATTCGTTGAAACGCCGTTCCTTAAAGTGCCTCATGAGGGCACTTTCAAACTCCTCGGGTGCCCCCATGTTCTTCTCCAAGTCTGCGTGACGTCAAAAATCTCTCTGAACCAACATTAATACGTTGTTCCGAGGTCGTCAACTGCGGCTCTTTTTGGAGAGTTCTACTGTCCGGCACGGCTTCGCGTTTCGGAGACCTAACAAGCACCTGTACGCCGTACTGTCGGGAGAAAATATCGGCGATACGTCGGGTGGTCACGCCGCCAACCTTTGGTCGTTGTCGCCGCGCATGCGCCTGATGTCGATAAAGGCACTCTGTTTTTCTTCGTCAGTCGTCGCACCTTGAAAGCGCGCGAGCGCTTCCTTGATGCTCGCGGAGATATCGTCCGCCTCTTTTTTTGCTTTAAATTCGGAAAAATCAAGCACAACGCCGAGGTCGTGTACTTCTTCCTGTTCCGCCGGACGGACGGGCGCACGGTCAAAGTTTGATATATCGAGCGCGCCTTCCACAATGCTCTGATCGATCGGGCCGGAGTCGACCTTTTCGAACGGATCCTTTTGGTTGGGAAGACGGTAATTCACTTGGAGCACCTCGCTCCCCGGTTCCGCGATAGGAGGAAGTTCACCCGTTTCGCCCCTCCACGCCGCTTCGTCGCCCCTCATTGACGCATATCCGCCTTCTTTTGGCATATGGAATATCCTAACACAGAGAAGGGTGGGCGGCCACGCAACCCCCCCCCTTCTTGCGCAAAACCGTCCTCCACCGTAGATTGAACACGGTAACGTACGGTTCTTGAAAGAGAGGAAATATGAGACTCTACGGAAAGACCGCGATCATAACCGGCGGCGCGCAAGGCATCGGGCGTGCGATTGCAGAACGTTTTAGCAACGAGGGTGCGGTGGTCATTATTGGCGACACGAGCATCCTCAATCCGTCCTTCGCAACATCGGACGGGACAACCACGAAGGTCGTCTACTCCCATCCGCTCAACGTGACGGACCCCAAAAGTATCGCCGAGCTCATGGAGGCGGTCCTCCGAATGTTCGGACGGGTGAATGTCCTCGTCAATAACGCCGGGATCATCCGAGACAACCTCCTGACGAAAATGTCCGACGAAGACTTCGACGCGGTGATCGACGTGAATTTTCGCGGTGTGAAGCGGATGACCCAGGCAGTCGTACCCTCCATGATCGCGCAAAAGTCCGGCGTCATCTTGAGCGCTTCATCCGTCGTCGCAGGGGGAAACGTCGGCCAGACGAACTATGCCGCTTCAAAAGCCGCCGTCGAATCAATGACCCAGACCTGGGCAAGGGAGTTCGGAAGGTACGGCATCCGCGCCAACGCCGTTGCGCCGGGATTCACGGAAACACAAATGGTCCTCGGTATACCGGAGGACATCAAGGAGCGGTTCCTGAAGAAGATCCCGCTTGGCCGCTACGCGAAACCCGAAGAGATCGCCGCCGTCTACGCATTCCTTGCAAGCGACGACGCGAGTTACATCACGGGAGCAACGATAGGCGTCAACGGCGGATTCAGCGTTTGAGCATGTGCGACAAAAAACATCCGCCTGAGGCGGGTGTTTTCTTTTTTCGTCCTTGCCGACCTAGTACTCGACAACGGTGACGATCTTCGCCTTCGCGCGCAATTCGTTCACGAACTCCGTTTTTGCGGCATTCGACTTCTGCTGTGTCAGCTGGTCTTTGATGAATGCACCCTGTTGTTCTTCCTGACCCGGGGGAACGACAATCTTGTTGTTCTTGATGTACTGCGCAACCTCCTCATCCGTCACCTCGATCGTTCCGGCCACAAGCTTCTCCAAGAGTTTCTGGACATAGAGCTGTTTCTTGAGCGTCTCTTCGGTCATGCCCTGTGCGGCAAGCGCAGCTTCGAGCGAACTGCCTTGCATGCTCATCTGGATCCCGATCTTCGCGATCTCTTCCTCCACCTCTTTGTCGGTCACGGTGATACCCTTCCGCAATGCTTCCGCCTTGATCAACCGCTGTGCGACGAGCGAGTCGAGCGCTTGTTTTCCCGAGATGCTTTCGAGCTCCCGAATCACCGCGACCCTCGAGATCGGTGTACCGTCGACAACGGCAGCCACAAAGAGTCCTCTCCCGAAATACCCCAAAGCACCAAGGAAAAGAACGATGACGATGGCCGTGAGCGTCCTTTTGCTAAATCTCAATGTGACCTGCTTTGGCTTATGTGATCCCTCATGCTGTGCTTCCCCGTGATGTTCCATAATTTGCATACGCGTTAGAACCAATAAAAGTATGTGGCGCATTATACCCCACGACGCTTTCTCTCCGCCACCCCCGACAAGAGTGCCGCCGTCAGAGTGGACACCAGAGTCCCGCCTGCGGATCGTCGAGCAGCACTCTTCCTTTTCCCACATCCTCAAGCTCCGTCTCGTCGTTCTCCCAATGGAGTATCTGGAGATGCGTCTGGTCGATACCGGATGAGCCGAAGGCGGGAAGCGTCATCGCGCCGGAGAGTGCAATGCTTTCTCCTGGACCAAGCTTGGGAACCGACCAGTTGTGCGCCGCCTCGCCGGGGAAAGGCACCCCCGCGCCGCCCTCGGTGTTTAGAAACTCTTGCGCAGTAATAACGAGGAGATTGCGGTAGGTGCGTTTGCCGGTGTTCTCAAGGTGAACGACGAACGCGAACGATTCCCCGCCAAAGTAGAGCGGGTAGGTACGGAAGTAACGCGCCGGAAGCACGGTCGGCTCGAACGTCGGGTAGTAACCGTAGGGCGCGTAGGTGATCCCCGTCGGACCCGCCGTGGTCACCCCGAGCGGGCTTAGATACTCGATATGATAGGCAATCGACGGTTTCTCGCCCTTGTGTCCGTCGGAAACGGGAAGCGGATAGAGCGTTTCCGCGGAGGCGACACCGCCGAAACCCATCATACCGAGCGCACACAAAGTGACAAGATATCTTTTCATAGACGCGAACATTAGCCTTTTTTCTTTCTCCATGCCGCCTGCGCTTTTTTGATGTTCTCGCGCTCGGCACGACGCATCGCCAAAGTCGGCTTGTCTTTTTCGGGAACATTACGCGGATGTGTACGAAAGATATCGCCCTTTTTGTGAAAGATATTTCCGTGGATCTGCTTTAACATCGTCCGCGCTTTCGGGTCGTCAATGGTGAGCTGGCCATTCCGTTCTACGTGCGCCAAGTTTTTTCCGACCAACCATGACACGGTATCCCAACTACCGCTCCGGCGCCTTCCCGCGAGCCGCTCCAGTCCGCCTTTTCCGCCGACATCCTGATTCCTAAAGGAAACGAACTCGCTCTTGGGACGCACCTCAATGTGGTAGAACAACCCCCTCCCGCCGAGGCCCGGCTTCTTTCGCGCGCGACCTTCCGGCTGGGCAAGCGCGTGTGCGCGGTGCGACATGCCCTTCCACGCTCTCTGTGCCTTCTTGATGTTCTCCTTTGCCGCCTTTCGTTGTTTTGCGCTACCCATAGCATTCATTATATAAAGCGGGGGTAGTTTTTCAACAGCAAGTGCACCCCCTTATTGAAAGATGTGCCGTAAGGCGGCGAAGGGCACGAAAACAGCGCCGAGGAGTTGCTCCGTAAGTGGGACATTCCTGCTTTGTATTTGCGTCGTGTCGGGAGGTGGTGGCATTGTGGGTGGAGGATAAAATGGAACGACCTGGATGTTACCGCCGGAGACCTCCGTATAACACGCGCGCAACGCGATCTCGACATCCTCCGTCGGCGACGCAAAACCTATCTGCGCATATCGGTCCGGGAATTTATCCCGAAGACAGGTCTGGATAGGAAGCGGGAGGGCGTCGGTCCAGAGACCGGACGGAAAAACGGTATCTGCAGGCGGGACCGTCCCGCCGACAACAGGCGGTGGTGCGAACATGGTCGGGTCCCCTCCGATGACCGCTCCGGCACAGATACGGATCGCCGACTCCAGTTCGGGTGTCCTTCCTTCCATTGCGATCTTCACAAATCCCTCTTCGCCGAGCTTCTCCCTGATGCACATCGCCGTCTGCGAAGGAAATTGACCCATGAAATTCATCATTTGTGCCTCGGGCGAAGGGGGAGGCGGCATACCGACCGGAAGCGTCGTCGGCGCAATCGGCCTTGCCTCTAGTCCCGAATTCGGCGGCGTCATTCCCTGTGGAAACTCCCCTGTCGGCGGATATTCGTATCCCCCCTCTTGCGCGGGCCTGAAACTCTCGAAGCATGCGCGCATCGCCTCACCCATCTCGGGACCAGGCATGATCTCCCCCCGTTCTATGCCTTCGAACCGCTCACCAAGTTTTTCTTTAAGACATGTTTCTATCTCCGGCGGCGCACTGCGCAAGAAACTCTCCAGTCTCCGCTCGTTCGGCGGCATCATACCACCTTCCCGCATTTCCCCCGAAACACCCCAGCCGTTGCTCCGCTCGAACTCCACTTGCTGGAAGCACACGCGGAACGTGTCGGCCATCTCCGGCGTCGGATCAACCTTCCCCGATCTGATCCCCTCATATGTCTCGCCGAACTTCTCTTTGAGACATGCCTGAACTTCCGCGGGTGCCTCAAAGAAGAGCTCCTGCGGCCGATGGTCGGCACCGAACTTCTCGAAGCAACCGCGCACGCGTTCGCCGATATCGGGACCCGGAACGAGCTTCCCCGACTGAATGTTCTCGATGACGTTCGCACCCAAGGTCGAGGCGAGGCACTCCGCCACTTCCGCCGGTGCGTTCTCAAGACCCTGACGCATACGCACCCATCCTTCTTTCATCTCACCCAACTCTTTTTCGGGAATAAGCCCGTTCTCTTGTGCAAATTTGAAACAGGTCTCCTGATTCGCGGAGTTGTTACAGAAGGCGTCGCACGACTCTCGCGAGGTACAACCGCCTGGGCCGCCCTTACTCATGAATTTCCGCGCACGGTCTACTTCTTCTTTTTTCATAATACCGACCTTCTCGCCGAACGTGACGCATTCCTCCATGTGCCCCAGCGCTTCGCAGTACGCCATGCACGCATCCTTGTTCGTACAACCGCCCGGCGTTTCTCCTTTCTGTGCAAGTTCGCCAAGGCGCTTCAGATTCTCAAGGGTCATTTTCTGGGACGACCCATCTTCTATTTTCATTTCGCCCACATCACCGGCGCCGAGGCCTGCGCTTTCCACGAATTGGTAACACTCTTCTGCGTGTGCAAAGTTATTACAATATGCTTCGCAGGATGGCCGCGACGTACAGCCGCCGGGCATCGTGCCTCCTTCTTTCAAATAGGTGCGGATCTTCTTGCCGCGCTCATACTCTTCACCCTTGAACCCCTCCGCCTCCGCGAAACGCACACACTCGTCGAGATGCGTGACATCCTCGCAGTAAGCGTTACAACTCGCGGGAGACGTGCAGTTACCGGGCGTCTTGCCCTCCTTCATCCGCCTGCTGAACTGCTCGGAGCGATCCGCCTCTTCTTTGTTCATGAGCCCGTGCGCTTTTGCGAACACGATGCACGCATCCATATGCTCGGCCAATTCACAATAGTCGTGGCAGGCTTCTTTGCTCGCGCAATTCCCGAGGTCTTGGACGGGGAAGGTGATGCCCAAGGGCGCCGCGCTGCTTTGCGCGAATGCGATCGCCCCTCCAACGAATAATCCCGCGACACAAAGCGCAACAGCGACACTTCCCTTTATGCGACCGCTTGTCATATTATAGTGTGAGCGTAAGGATACTAAAAAGGATTCTTATATGCGTCTTCGAGCGGATTCGCCGTCGGATCCGCCTCGGGGAGCTTGTCTTCAAGGGGATTGTTCGCTTTCTCATAGAGCGTCCCGCCGAGACTCTCTTCGTAAGATGCCGATGTTTGAGGTGGCATGGCGACCGAGGCCTTGGGTTGTGCAAACTCAATCGGCGAGAAGACGCCATCCATATAGAGGAACCCCAAAACACCCAAGAGAATGAGTGCTACACCCGCAACAATAAAGACGGGCGCCTTTTCTCGAACAATATGGGATGCGAATATATCTTCGGGCATAGGCGGTCGCCACGACGGACAACCATATTCCAGTATAGCGAACAATCGCTTTGAGGGCTCGGCGTAATGCACAGCACCCCGCCCGGACGCTACTCTTCCTCGCCGACGGTGCTATACTTCGGTCATATCATCTCCCCTCTCTCCTATGGCGCCAAATAAGAAAATTGCGATTGGATGGTTCTCCTTCTCGTGCTGTGAAGATTCGACGATCGTCTTCAGTGAACTCTTGAACGACCACTGGAAAGAGTGGAAGGAGCTCTTCGACTTCCGGCACGTGAAGGTCTTGAAATCAAACAACATCATGGACGCGTTCGACATCGCGTTCATCGAAGGCGCTATCGCCTCGCCGGAGCATGTGGAGCGCATCAAAGACATCCGGAGCCGCACAAAAAAGTTGGTCGCAATCGGCGCATGCGCGGTGACGGGACTCCCCGCGGGACAACGCAACAATTTTACCAAAGAGCAGAAAGAGCGCATTGCCTTTCTGGTCGAACGCTTCGGCGCGCTTCCCGAAGTGAAGACCGTCGCGCAGGTTGTTCAAGTCGATGCATCGGTCCCCGGTTGCCCCATGGACGAGAAGAAATTCCTCGAAGCCGTGACCGCGCTCGTCACGGAGCTCCGCCCCGAGCTTGCACAACCTTCACCTGCGCACGCCTAACGCACACGCCATGCATACCTTTAATCTCGACATGGAGCACATCACCAAGATCGAAGGTGACGCCTCGATCTCGGTCAAAGTGGAGAATGACAAGGTGACCGACGTGAAATTCCGCACCATCGAGTACAAGCGCTTCTTCACGGAAGCAATGCGGGGGAAGTCCGTCATGGCGATACCGGCACACCTCTCGCGCATCTGCGGCACCTGCTCAAACGCGCACATCATGGCGGCGATTGAAGCGTGCGAGGATGCCTTGGGACTTCAGCCGAGCGAGCAGACGGAAGTGCTCCGCGCCTTGACCATGCACGGGCTCATCGTGCGCGACCACGCGCTCCACCTCTATCTCTTCTCGCTTCCCGACATCTACGGCAAGGATTCCTTCCTCGACTTCGACGAAAGCGACCCCGACCAGCACCAGATGCTTCACGATGGCTTTGCCATCAAAGCGGCGGGGAATTTCCTCGCCACGCTCATCGCGGGCCGGAGCGTCCACGCGACCTACCCCATGATCGGCGGATTCCTCCACTTCCCCGACAAAGTCGGCATCGATGAGGCCGTGAAAAAACTAGAGGAAATCCGTCCTGCAGTCTTGCGCATCATCCAAAAGTTCAAGGACCAGCCATTCCACTTCGACCGGAAGACGCATTATATGGGCCTCGTACCGGACGGGAACTTCGGCTACATCAAGGGGTTCGTGAAGACAAGCACCGGCAAAGTGTACAACGAGAAAGAGTATCACCATCTTCTCCATCACGTCGTCCTCCCCTACTCCCAAGCATCGGCGTACGACTACGAAGGCGAGAGCTATCTCGTGGGCTCCTTGGCCCGCATCAATATCGCGAAAGAGAAACTTCACCCGAAGACGAAAGAGTCGATACCGGAAGTGCTCGCGCTCTTCCCGTCGACGGACATCTTTCACAACAACTTGGCGCAGGCGATCGAGATCCTCCACTCCGTCGACGAGGCGGTCGACATCTTGACCACGCGCATCTTCACGCCGGAACCTCTGAAAAAAGCGCCCAACCGCGACGCCGTCGGTATCGGCGTCGTCGAAGCACCGCGCGGTACCCTCTACCACAAGGTCGTCCTCGGTGCGGACGGCGTCATCAAAGAGGGGGAGGTCATCGTTCCCACGGGACAGAATCAGATCAATATCGAACAGGATATCGGGCGGTTGATCGACGGGTTGATCGCAAATGGCGTGGAACGGGAGAAAATGCCGTTCGAGATGGAAAAGTTGATACGGGCGTACGACCCGTGCATGTCCTGCGCGTCGCACTTTCTCAAGGTGGAATGGAAATAAATATCTTTTCTTCCGGCACCCAACCGTCGGTGAAGCGCGGGGTGCTTCTTTTCGCAACGCTTGTCGCGGTCAATGTCGTCCTTTGGGTCGCACTACTTGCGCTTTCATGGGAGACCCCGCTTCTCCTCGGACTCTTTGCGCTCGCTTGGGGACTCGGGCTTCGACACGCGATGGATGCGGACCATATCGCCGCCATCGACAACGCGACACGACGCCTTCTTTACCGCGGCAGGCCCTCCGTCGGCGTCGGTTTCTTTTTTTCGCTCGGCCATTCGACGGTCGTCCTTTGCTTCACGGCGGCGATCGTCTTCGCCGTCTCGTCCGCTCTCACCGACATCGCCGCCTTCCGCGAAACGGGGGCACTCATCGGCGGAACGGTCTCCTCGCTCTTTCTTCTTGGGATCGGCACCGCGAACCTCTTCGTCCTCCGGCAACTTTTTCGCGCACTGAAAGACGTCCGCGCGGGGAAAGAGAACACTTACCACGGACACCTGCATTTAGGTGGACCCATCGAGAAGCTCTTTCGCCCGCTCGTCGCTCTGGTCGATCGGAGCCCGAAGATGTATTGGATCGGACTTCTCTTCGGACTCGGCTTCGACACGGCAACCGAGGTCGGACTTCTCGCGCTCTCCGCACTCGCAGAGGAGTCGATCGACACGTGGATGATTTTCCTCCTCCCGCTTACCTTTGCGGCGGGTATGACGCTCGTCGACACCCTAAACAGTCTCATGATGCTCGGTATCTACTCATGGGAAGGTCTCGAGCCGGAACGACGCCTCTCCTACAACCTGAACGTGACCGCGCTCTCGGCATTCTCCGCCCTCGCGATCGGTGGCGTCATCGGGACACGACTTCTTGGTGAATACGCCGGACTCTCGGGCGGCGTCTTCGCACTTGTCGGAGACCTTCCAATCGACACCCTCGGATACATATTGGTCACACTCTTCATCGTAAGCTGGGCATCTGCGTTCATCAGTTTCGGAAAAAAAGCGGGCACAGACCGGAGCGGGAACGCTTAATCCGGAAGGATTTTCTCCAATTCGGAGACAACGGCGGGGAGTGCGGCGTCCGCGGAAAGTTCGGGGGGCACACCAATGACGATGACACGGCCCAGCTTGCCGAGCTTCGCGAGATAGCGGAGGTTGAAGAGCGCATCGAAATCATGCATCGAGACGGTGGGCGCGGCGGTGAACACGTCGATCCCCTCGAAGATACGCACGTCCCGAATGCCGACGACGGTGTCGATGACGACGAGCGGATCCGGCGGCTCCCACTCCTCGTTCGGATCGAGGAAAAGGAAACTGACGTCCGAAAATCGTTCCCGAAGCGAAGGGAGAAGACGGATCGGGAGAGAGTCCGCCGGAAGTTCGGGATTGCCGAAGACGAAGACTTGTTTTCCTTTCATATCCAGAGTATAGCAAAGGTTACTTTTGCACGACGCTCGCGTTCCGAGAAACCAAGATCTCACCTTAAAATCCAAATTCTCAAGGAGAGACCTTGGTTCCTCGGAACATGCACATTTTCGCGAGGAGGGTGGTTGTGCTACTATAATAAGCATGAAAATACCTCACACCATCGCCGCGGCGACCGTACTCGCGCTTTGTACCGCCCTCTTCTCGGGGGTGAACAATTTTATCGGTAAGATCGGCGTCACTGCGGTTCCCGACCCCGTGCTCTTTACTACACTCAAGAACGGGCTCGTCGCCCTTCTCCTCATCGCGGCCTTCGTTGCCTACCGCCGCTTCGACGAACTCAAAACGCTTTCGCGAAGCCAATGGATAAAGCTCGGCGCGATCGGCCTGATCGGCGGGTCGCTTCCTTTCGCACTCTTCTTCACCGGACTCTCCATGACAGCGGCACTCAACGGTGCCATCATCCACAAGACGCTCGTCCTCTGGGTCCTCCTCTTCTCGTATCCTTTCCTCAAAGAACGTCTTTCGGTGACTGCACTCATCGGCATCGCCGCGGTCATTGCCGCGAACTACCTCTTGGGCGGCTTCAAGGTCTTTGCATTCGGCATGGGTGAGTGGCTCATCCTCGGCGCGACCCTCCTCTGGGCGGTTGAGAATATTATCGCCAAGAAAGCACTCGCGGGCATCTCGACCTTGACCGTCGTCTCCGCGCGTATGGTCTTGGGCTCGGCGATACTCCTCGCTTTCCTCGTTCTCTCCGGCCGCGCGACACCCGCACTTCAAGTCTCGACCGTCGCATGGGGATGGACGGCGCTCTCCGCAGCGCTTCTCTTCGGCTACGTCACCACGTGGTATGCGGCCTTGAAACGCGCACCCGCCACCTACGTCGCGGCACTCCTCGTTCCCGCGACCTTGGTCACAAGCTCGCTCTCGGCCATCTTCGTCACACACACACTCACAGGAAAACAGCTCTCCGGCATCGTCCTTACCTTCGTCGGCGTGGCATTCCTCTGGCATTACGGGCGCAAACTGACGCTCTCTTCCGACTCCTCAACCAAGCATATTGCCGCACACTCCCAAGCGCGGTAGAAAGGATGTATGGATGCACTCTTGCGCTGTTCGCGGTATGCCTTCGGGCCGAATCGACTGCACTATTGCGGTCCTGCGAAGAACACCGAGATGCGCGACTATATCAACGACGAGACGGCGGATCTGGGGCTCCGTGAGATACTAGAGGATTTCGAGACGATGTATCCGTATCTCCTCCACATCGCCCGGGCGAACAAAATCGACGACCCGCTCAATGACCGCGTCGTCGAAGCGTACTGGGTGGGGAATGAGCTCCTCGATCGCGTCTCGAAGAACGACCTCTACTGGCATCTTGTCGACAACCTTTCACTGAAGAAAAAACTCGGGAAATCTTTCGCGCTCGTCGAAGACAAGATTGCGGGCGGCGCGGTGCCGCACCACTCCTTCCACGTCCTCGACATCTGGAAGCGGACGGGTTTCATCGAACGCGCGCACACGCTTGAGAGCATGGACGAATGCCGTGTCTCCTGGGGGCGCGTCACGGCGGTCGCGGGACCCTCGGTCACCGTCCTCTACGAGCCGCTCCTCTACAAGGACGGGAAACTTACGCTCGGCACCGAAGAACCGCGCGCGCTCACCCGCCGTCTCGAAGCCGAATACGACATCGAACAACTTGCGGTGGGCGACCTGGTCTCAATCCACTGGGGAGTCATCTGCGAGGTACTCTCGCGACGCCAGACCGCCAGTCTGAAAAAGTATACATTGCGCCACATCGCGCTTGCGAATCAAACGATCTGAATATGAACGCCACTATGGCGTGCCGACCGTCGGAGCGTCGGCGGATTTTTTCTTTGCGAGGTAATCACGCATGAATTTCTCCAGTCCGATGTTGCCGGAAACCTTGTGTGCCAGAAGAAGCGGTATCGTTAAGAGCGCGAGGACCGGATTGATGCTCACTGTTCCCGCAAGGAGGAAGCTGAAGTTCATGAGGAGTGCTCCCGCCGCCGCAACGCTCGTGAGTACGCCGAAGATGAGTCCGAGGCCCGCCGCGATCTCCCCGAAGGTGATCAAATATGACCACAAGACGGGGGCCGTCCCGACACAATTCTCCAAGAACCAGCCGTACCAGACGGTCACGTCCGGATGCGCCGCTGATTTGCCCGCGAGCGTAAGCCCTTCCGCCGTCTTCCCCAAGGCACCCGTCACAAATCCCGTCATTGCCGTACCCGCCTTCTCGCCGATCCAAACGCCCGCCGGATTCACCATTTTCTCGTATCCCGCATGCGCCCAAGTCCAGCCCAAATAGAGCCTCACGATAAGCCACAGCCACTGGCTATTCGGATGAGTAAAGAGGAGCGTCTTATATCCCGCCAAACGATCGACAAATGCGTTCATGTTGTTTGTTTTATTAATAACATCTCTAATAAACTTCTGCTTGATCGGTTTTCAATGAGAGGGCTTTCGTAAATACAAGGTCCAACCTTGGGGACTCATTCTTAAGGTCGGACCTTGTATTTGTCGGCAACCTTAAGCCGGTGTGATTCATTCCACCGCACGAAAGAGGTCGGGGCGCTCGGCGCCTTCGACCACGAACTCCCCGACCGCACCTTTATCGATCGCACGTGGAAGTGCGTGATCGACCAAGAGCAATTTCCCAGGTACTTCCATGGTCATCTCGACCACCGCCGAACCGCCGGCGGGAACGAGCGTCGTCTGGACATTTCGATGCGGGAGAGAAACAATATCGCCCTCGGGATAGAGTTTGTCGAAGATCCCGCCGATGACGTGGAAGTTCGACGGAACGAACGTGCCGACGCCGAAGAAGATGCGCACCGTCTCACCCGTCTTTGCTTTGAGTGCGCGATCACCCGTAAGCGAACCGACGCGACCGTTAAAGACGAAATACTCCGGATGCTCCATATCGAGTTTGTCTTTGTCGAATTCCTGAAGGCCTTTTGCGCCGAATTTTCCGCTTGTGTAGAGTTCACCTTGCATGACGTAGAACTCGCGGTCGACTTTGGGAAGTCCCGCTTTCGGCTCGACCAAAATGAGGCCGTACATCCCGTTCGCAATATGCGTCGGGATATGGGGCGATGCGCAGTGGTACACGTAGAGGCCGGGACGTGTCGCCTTGAATGAGAAGGTCTTGGTCTCGCCGTCTTTCGCCTGCGTCAATACCGCTCCTCCTCCGGGCCCCAAGACCGAGTGAAGATCGACAGAGTGCGTCGCGTGCGCGTTCGCAACGGGGGCCGCTATCGGAGCGTGTGCATCTGCCTCTTCTGCATGTGCGTCCTCATCGGCGTGGCCCGGAGAAGCGTACGCAACTTGGACACCGAACGGACCCGAAACGGCAAAATCAAGTCCGCCGAGCGCGGCATGTGAGTGCCCTGCGGGGTTGTGAAAGAGCGACACTTCGACCGTGTCTCCCTCCATAACGCGCAGAAACGGTCCGGGAACTTGTTGGTTGTAGGTCCAATATTCATACGTCACACCGTCGGCAAGTTCTCCTTGTACGGCGATCGCTTCAAGTGCAAGCTTCACCGTCGTGTTTTCTTTGCGCGTAATGGGGGGTGGAAGGTCGTCCGGCGCACGGCCGATCTCGGAAACTACGGGAAGCGAACTCCCTCCAGCAGACATACGATCGCCTGCATTCTCCGCAGGATGAACACTCGGAGACAATGTGTATTTGTACGTGAAACCGACGGCGAGAAACGCCAGTATGATCCCGATGATTGTCCAGAATTGTTTCATAGGTTAGACACCGAGCGACAAGCGAGTCGCCCTTCGAAGACCTTCGTTCGTGGTTCCATGTTTACTTTCTAAAAATCATTGTAATAGATGCGCGGATCTTTGCCTTTTTCAAATTTGAGTAATGACATAACGCGCGGCTTGAGTCTAAATGCAGTGTATCCACCGCCTTTTGCGAGGACAGCAAGCGGCCACTGGAAAATATCTCCCAACTTGATCTTCTCGACAAGTTCCCAAAATAGTCCGGGTGCAATATGGTCATCGAACTCCGCGTCACCCCGAACCTGAACCGTAGTGATCTCTGGCCCGAAGCCGACGACAATCGCAACATGTTTGTTCTGTTTGATGTGCTTCACTTTTTGAGAATTCTTCGCGGTAAAAAAGTGAAAGGTGAAATCATCGTCAACAAGAAAGTACATCGGTGCCGCCTGCGGTTCGCCGGTGACTGAAGCCGTTGCAAGAACCGCCGTTGAGTGTCCGCGAAGAAACTCAAGTGCGAATTTTTTGTCTTCCTCTTCCATCGGTACATATGTGGCGTCGTCAAACACAGTATTATTTTTACTGCCAGTAATCGAGCTGAACATTTTTTGCCGTCGAGATGGGGTGAAAGCGACGACAAGAAACAAAGTGGCAAAACGACCAAGTGGTGGCCATCGCGTGACTCTATACATTCATTATATAAGAGGGGGCACTCATGCGCGAGGAAATTCCCCACAGAAAAAATACAAGACGGAACCCGCCTTAGGCGGATTCCGTCTTGTATTTGTCGTACTTATTGCGCTTTCCCCTCTTTGGCCGCGGCGCTTCTCGACTGACGATTCGGGCAGTTTTCTTTGAAACACAGCAATTTTTCCTTCGGTTCGCCGTGAAAGCTGGTCAAACTCCCGCACCCGCGGCATTTCACTTCCACTTCACTGTCGACCAAAATCCCCTTGAAGAGGAGCTTGTTGCATGCGGGACAGCGGTGTTCTTTGTAGAGCATGAGCGTAGAGTGTCATTACAGTATCACACCGAACGCGGTCCCGTAAACAATTCCGACCGTCACGCCCGTCAAACTCGGGGGTGCGTCACTCTGCCGGAAGAGCACGGAGTGCGTGTCTTTCTTTGTTGTGCCAAAAGCGATAGAAAAGGAGTTTCATTCCCTCCGACGAAGCAAAGTAGAAGAGCACGAGGAAGAAGAGGGCCGTAAGGTGCTCCGTGTTCGGCGCGATGAAACCGAACAGTCGCTGTGCCGTGGGTATGAACGGAAGCGCGATAGTGAGCACGAGGACTAGAGAGGAAAGTGCAAGTACGGTCGTGCTCGGGCGTTTTGCACGCCAGAACGGAAGCGCCGTCCTGATGGAAAAGAGGAGAACGAGTTCCGTCAAAACACTTCCCACGAACCACATCGTCTGGAGCACCTCTTTTTCATACTGCATGAAATAGCCGAAGAACGCGAAATCGAAGAGCGTGGAAACGACGCCCAAGACGATCGCAATGGCCGTCAACTCGCCGATCTGGTATCCGCGCGGCTTCTTGAGTTCGCTTTCGTCGACCTCGTCGGCGGCGATCGCGATCATGGGAAAATCCGAAAGCAGATTGAGCAGAAGTACTTGTATCGGAAGCATCGGAAGGAACGGGACGAAGAGAGAGGCGAAAGCGAGCGCATAGAAATTCCCGAAATTCGACGCAAGTGTTGCGCGGATATATTTGATCGAATTCGCGAAGATCTTTCTCCCCTCGCGGATGCCGTCAACGATCACCTCAAGCGACGGATTGAGAAGCACGATGTCCGACGCATCCTGTGCGATGTCCGACGCACCGGAGACCGCGAGTCCGACATGTGCCATCTTGAGCGCGGGTGCATCGTTGAATCCCTCGCCGAGAAAGCCCACGAGATGCTGTTTCTCGAGGAGTGCAATGATGGCGTATTTCTGGAGCGGCGTCGTGCGCGCAAAAACATCATAACGCTCCACCGCAAGCGCTTTCTCCTCCGAGTTAAGAAGATCGAACTCTTCTCCGGAGAGAACAGCGTCGTGCGCAGAGATCACCCCCGCCTCGTATCCGACCCAGCCCGCCACTTCCTTGGAATCTCCGGTAATAATCTTCACCCGGACACCGAGGCGCTTCGCGTCACTTAACGCCTCCCTGCTCGAGGACTTGAGCGGATCGGCAAAGGCGATCATGCCGAGCACGCGGATACGCTGTTCGTCTTCTTCGCACAGGCATTCGTGTCCTTTTTTCGGCATCGCTTTCCAGCCGATAGCGAGCACGCGACACCCCTTTTTCCCCTCTTCTTCGGACCATATTCTTGCATCCTCGGGCATCTTCTTTCCACTCGCGGCATAGACCGCCTCCGGTGCGCCACGCATGACCAAGAGATACTTCCCTTCAAAAGTGACGAAAACGCTCTCTTTCTTGCGCACGGGGTCGAACGGGAGCTCATCGATGCGCTCGAGTCGGCCGAGCGAAGCGGCCACATCCGCCGGAGCGTACGCCAAGAGCGCTTTGTCGAAAACACCGTTCTGTGTCCCGCCGGCACCAACCTGTGAGCGCGGTGCCATGAGCGCGTGCGTAAGCACCGCTCGCTCGTCGCCCCAGACACTACGTACCGAAAGATGATTTTCCGTTATTGTTCCGGTTTTGTCCGTACACAATACGTCAATACTGCCGAGATCCTCGATCGCGGAAAGGCGCCGCGGCACGACTTGTTTCTTTGCAAGCGTGAGCGCACCGCGCGAAAGGGCGATCGTCGTCACCAAGGGAAGGGCTTCGGGGATCGCCGATACGGTGAGTGCGATGGCGAAGAGGAGGAATGCACCGAAGCCGACCTCTTCTCCCTGAATGACCGCGTGGAGGAGGAACACGATCGGCACCGTCGCCAGAATGAGTTTGAGGATGAACTTGCTGAAGTGGCTCACGCCTTCCTCAAATGCGCTCGGACTCTCCGCCTCACGCATTATTCCCGCAATGGTCCCGACTTCCGTGTCATCTCCCGTGGCAAAGATGAGCACCTCGGCGTCACCGGAGAGGAGCGTCGTTTGGGAAAAACCGATATTCGTCGAGCCGAAAAAATCCGTGGGCGCCGTAAGCAGCGCGACCGCCTCCTTGGCAACAGGAACGCTCTCTCCCGTCATCGGCGACTCGTCGACCGTGACGCCGTCCGCGCGCAGGAAATATCCGTCCGCCGGTATCATGTCTCCGGCATCAAGCAGAAGGACATCACCCGGCACGATGTCGCGCACGAAGAGTGTGATCTCCTTCCCGTCGCGGCGCACACGCGTCGTGCGGAGGACGAACCGCTTAAGGAGCTGAAGTGCGTTCTCCGCGTGGTACTCCTGAAAGAACCCGAGCCCTGCATTAATAAGGAGGAAGAGAAAAATGACGGCGCTATCTAAATGCTCGCCAAGGTAGAGCGCGATGAGCGAGGCCGCAAGAAGGAGGTAGACGAAGGCGGAACGGAACTGGCGAAAGAGTATCTCCCGCCATGAGACCTTCCCGCCGGAGAGCTCGTTCTTCCCGTACCGAGAAAGCCGCAGGGTAGCCTCGCCCTCCAAAAGACCCCCCTCGCCGGAGGAGAGGCGCGCGAATGCTTCTTCCTTGTTATCAAGCGCGATCTCTTTGAAGGTACACCGATCCATTCCCCCATTGTAACATTTCTCCGCTCAACCGGCGGCTCATGGAGTCCCTTTGCCGGTCTTCCCCCATGTCCTCCTCACGAACGTAAGGTCGGCTCAACGCGCTTCAAGAGGACCGCATTCGTCGCAACAACGATCGACGAGAGAGACATAAGTAGGGCCGCTACTTCCGGACGAAGCGACCAACCGAGCGAAGTATAAAAGACGCCCGCCGCGATCGGTATCGCGAGCACATTATAGATAGCCGCCCAGAACAGATTCTGCTTCATCTTGCGCACCGTCGCCCGCGAAAGACGGATGGCGGCGACAATATCGTACGGGTCGGACCGCATGAGGACGATATTCCCTGTTTCGATCGCCACGTCAGTACCCGCGCCAATAGCGATACCGATGTCCGCCTGTGCCAAAGCGGGTGCGTCATTCACGCCGTCGCCCACCATCGCGACGAACTTTCCTTCCTCCTGCAGTTTCTTCACGAAACTTGCTTTCTCCTCCGGCAGGACCTCCGCGAACACGCGACCGATGCCGAGCTCCGCTCCGACCGCCTCCGCGATCCGCTTGTTATCCCCTGTGATCATTGCCGTTTCAATACCCAGCTTCTGTAATTCCGCCATCGTTTTTTTTGACGTTTCGCGCACGGCGTCGGAAATGCCGACGAGTCCGACGGATCGGCCGTCGACGGCGACTATCGAGAGCGTGTTTCCGGTCGCGAGTAGCCGCTCAATCCCGTCTTTCAGTTCACCCGCCTCAACACCACGATCGCGAAGCAGTCGTTCGGTGCCGACGAGGACATGTTTCCCGTCGACGGTCGCTTCAAGCCCGAGTCCCGAAAGCGAACGAAAATTTTCCGCCGCGGAAAGAACAATATTCCTCTTTTTTGTCTCCGCAAGAATCGCCGTCGCGAGCGGATGGTTCGACTTTGCTTCAACACTTGCGACAAGGTGGAGGACCTCATCCTCCGAAATATCTCCGGCAGAAACAACCTCGGTCACTTTCGGCTTCCCCTCCGTCAAAGTGCCGGTTTTATCAAGCACGATGGCGGTGATCTTTGATGCCCCTTCGAGCGTCGTCGCGTCCTTGATGAGTATGTTCAGTTTCGCGCCGAGCCCCGTCCCCACCGCGACCGCCGTCGGTGTGGCGAGTCCCAAGGCATCCGGACAGGCAATGACGACCGCCGCGATAGCAAAGGTAAGCGCGACGACGAATGACGACTCCGCAAAAACATACCAACCGACAAAAGCGAGAACGCCGGAGCCGACCGCAAGAATAACGAGCCACGATGCCCATTTATCCGCGATGCGCTGACCGGGCGCTTTGGAATTCTGCGCCGTTTCCACCATTCTAATGATGGACGCGAGCACGGTGTCCGCTCCGACTCGGGTCGCACGAAACTGCACTGATCCGTTCTGGTTCACCGATCCGCCAACCACCTTATCTCCGACTTTTTTTGGAACAGGGAGTGATTCGCCCGTCACCAGTGCCTCGTCGATCGCCGTCTCCCCGAGCGTGACCTCGCCGTCAACGGGAACTTTGTCGCCGGGCTTCAAGACAACAATATCTCCGGGAACGACCTCTGCGCTCGCGACTGTCGCTTCTTTCCCGTCACGTAATACCCGCGCCTGCGGAGGCACAAGGTCAAAAAGTGCGCGCAATGAGTCGGATGTACCGCGACGCGACTTCATCTCCATCCAATGCCCGAAGAGCACGAAGGTGACGAGCATCGCCGCCGCCTCGTAGAACGCTTCTCCGGTGTCGTAGAACGAGAGCGCGATGCTCCCCAGATAGGCCGCGAGGACTCCCGTCGCGATCAAGACGGCCATGTTCAACTTGCGCGCTTTAAGGGAGTAGTACGTGCCGGTAATGAAAATAGATCCCGTCCAAAATACTATCGGCGTCGTAAGGAGAAAGAGGAGCAGTTCTTTTGGAATGGGCGACGGAAGCGAAATGTTGAACAACATCTCACCCATCGGCGAGTAGAGGACAATGGGAACAGTGAGCCCGAGCGAGACAAAGAACCGCCGACGCATATCAGCCTCCATTTCCTTCGCCATCATAGGGTCCGTCATCGCACGCTCATGGTCCGCATGCGACCCGCCTGCGCCGTGGCTACGGCGGGCAGGCATTTTGGACATATCGTGTCCCACATGCGCTCCAGTATGTTCCGCTTGGACCTTCGCTTGCGGAATAAGCTCCATTCCGCAAGCAGGGCATCGCCCAGATGCGTCCTTTTCGACCTCCGGATGCATCGGACAGACGTAGAGAGTTTCCGGTGAACCGTGGTTGTGGTTATTCATATTTTTATTTCAACGCATTCAATAAACATACTTACAAACTTGAGTATGTAGGGATGTTTATTGTGTACTCCACCGAAACGAACGTTCGGGGACTCCGTCGACATTTGTTATCTTTAACTCGACAAAAGGCGGCGTCGGAGTTATCGCCCTGAAGACCAGCACTCCCTCGCGGTGGTGGCCGCCGGGTCCGGCTCCTTCCCATGCGACGGGTTTGTAAACATTTCCTTTCTCGTCGGAAAGTGTGGCGGAGAGCATAAGGTCTTGGTCAAGTGAGCCGGAATGCGTCTCGAATACGACTCCGAATCTCCACTCCAAAACGTCGCCTCCAAAGGCCTGTGGTGTGACTTTCACCGTAACTCCTCCTTGGTCGTCGGTCTTCACCTCCCACCCCGTCTCTGTCGGTCGCGTCGTGTCCGCACTTTGGTCGACATTCTTGGCGCCTTGCTCCATGCCGAAGAAAAGGTAGGCAAAAAGCGCGATGATGAGGACGGGTAATATATAGATGAGGTATTTCATTCTTTTTTTATTTTACTGATTCTGTTCGCCATATATCCGATGCCGGCAATATTTGAGAGGATGCCAACCCAAAAGAGGCCGACCTGATACTGTGCGACGAATGCCATGAGTCCGGTCACTCCGAGGATGGGCACGAGGTTCACTAAATAGTGCGCGCAACAGGAAACCATCGCCACACCGGATGTGGTCCCCGATACGCCGACCACCTTGCCCATACCCGCCCCGCTCTGCACGAGATTTTTAATGTGCTGGTACAAGGCGACCTGCACCCCGAAACCCACCACCAGACTGACGACGAAATACCAATAGGCCGCGAACTGGCTTTGTGCGAAACTCCAGCCCGAAACCATAGTCAATATCGCAAAATACGCGCCAAGCAGTAAGAGCGCCGCTCCTAGCCCGTAGCCGATAGATTTTTGATCTATTTTTTGCATAGTTGTTTTATTTACCACAAATTTATTTTTAGTGGTCTAATCCCTGTCGCTCAACTTGCGCTAGGACTTTTTCAACAAGAGACAGTATGTGCTGAAATAATTTCTGGTGACCAACACTGTTCGGATGTAATCCCTCCTCCAAATCACCCTCCAATATTAGGTTGCTGACCGAGGCAAAAGGAAGATTCTCAAGTAATGCCACTTTCTGGATAATTTTATCATACTGTTCGATGGTTCTATTCGCATAGGACTTACCTTTAGAACTATATGGGTATGGTTGCACTAATTTTTCATTCACGCGAGTCAGTCCAACAAGAATCACTTTTTTCGTATAACTCTTTGCCTGAATTACCAACTTACGGAGATTGTTCTCAAACTCTCCAGTGGGCACCAATACGTCGGCCTCACTCCCCATGTAGGCCGCATCGTTTATGCCAACCGCAAGCACAACAATGTCCGGCTGGATGCTCTTTGCCTCTACGGCGAAACGTTCGAGCAGATTCCTTGACGTATCCCCGCAAACACCACGCGCGTACGTGTGATGCCACTCCGAGTTATTTTTTTCAGCCTGCTCTGAAAGATACCCTCGAAGGCGAGTGGCCCAGCCCGATCCGCTCGCATCAACTTCTCCATATACTATGCTGTCCCCCCAAATCCCAATTATTGCCATAAGAAAGGTTTATTCGACGTCATTTTGCATCTAAAAGACTGGAATTGTGCATCCAGACCATGTACGCGCCGAAGACGGCCGAGAAGACGAGCACGTAGAAGGCGCCGAGTGCGACCGATCCGCCACTTCCCCAGACGAAGCCGGGGAGCGTTTCGAAAAGCGCATGGTGCAGGTCGACCGCACGGGGCGTACGCCCGAGCGGAAGATAGCCGCCCAAGAGACACAAGAAGTAAGCGACCTCGCCACCGAGAACACATTTTACAATATATGATTTGAACGTAAGCATATTAATTCATTGTGAGCGAATAAATCTATATCTCCAAGTAAATCGTCCCGTCGAGCAATTTTATCTCGTAGGGAGCCAGCTTCGGACCCGCCATGCCCGGAGTGCCGCTCGGCATACCGGGAAGCGTAATGCCTTTGATAGCGGGCTTCTCGGTGATGAGTTTTTTCACCGCCTCGATCGGCACATGTCCCTCGACGACATAGCCGTCGATGATCGAGGTATGGCAACTGGAGTGTTCAGGCGATATGCCATGTTCCGTTTTGATCTCGGCGAGGCGGCGGTCGTCCACCATCTCAACGGTGACATTCGCACCTTGGCGCTTGAGTTCCTCGATGTACCCGCTACAGCATCCGCAGGTCGGCGACTTGTAGACCGTCGCGACTGCGCCGATAAGCGACCCCTCAGCCGGAGCGAGTGGCATACTACCCGCCTCCGGATTCGCAAGCACAGTAAGCACGAGAGCGGAAAGCACGCCGACAAATAGACCGGCCTTGAGCGACTCGACCTTGTCGCGACGGAAAAGGAACATTCCGCCCCCCGCAAACACCCCCAGAACGACGGAAATGCCGATAAGCGCCCACGGATCCCCCCAGATCGCCGCCATCCGCTCGTCGAGAGCGTAAGCGCCGTGAGCGAAAACTGCGATAGGAAAGATCCCGAAGAGGAGAGCAAATAAGAATGACTTTTTCATTTTGATGTGATTATAGTTTTGTTCCGCAGTGGCTTCTCTTGTGTGTCTTCATCATATCACCACCTCTTCAAGCACCTCGACCCCGCGCTATCTGCCGATCAGAGAGGGGGTCATCAGAATCCCGACGAGGACTCTTTGCTCACGTGTAATACCGCCTTTTTGCCGAAGCGATAGAACAAGGCGGGTGTGAGAAAGAGCGAAATGATCGTTGACGAGACGAGCCCCCAGAAGATCACGACCGCGAGCGGATTTAACATTTCCTTCCCCGGTTCGTCGCCGTTGAGGAGAAGCGGTATCAAGGCGAGCGCGGTCACGAGCGAAGTCATAAGAACCGGCGTCACGCGATCAAGCGTCGCTTGGACGATCGTTTCGAGCGAGAACGGCCGGCCTTCATCACGCACCAAGGCGAGCGCGCGGCCGATCAGGAGAATGCCGTTCCGCGATACTATCCCCGCGAGTGAAATGAAGCCGACCATGTGCGCAAGATTCACCGTGCCTCCCGTCGCCCAGATCCCCAACATGCCGCCGATCGCGACGGTGGGAACATTCGTAAGGATGATGAGGAGGATCGGGATCGATCGGAATGCGCGGTAGAGGATGAGCACGATCATCGCGAGTCCCGCAAAAAAGACGATTGGGAGTCGCCGCGTGCTTTCTTTCTGACTTTGGTAATTTCCCTCGAACGACAGCGTCACGCCGACGGGAAGTTTTCCCGCTTCGAGCACGGCCTTCGCGGCGCCGACCTCTCCGACAATATCCTTACCCGCATAATTCGCCGAGACGACAAGCGTACGCTTTCCTCCCTCATGGTCTATGCTGTTGCGCCCGCCCTCGACCCGGATATCGGCGACGCTTCCCAACGACGCGGCACCAGAATACGGGAGCGCAAGATCGCGCAAAGAAGTCATGGTACCCTTCGATTCCGCGTCAAAACGTAGGACGACATCAACGGGCGCCGAGCCGAGCCGCACAGCCCCCAAGGTGTCGCCCATCAATCCCATCTCGAGGTCATTTGCCACCTCCCCCGAGGAGAGTCCGCTTTCCGCCACCCGATTGCGATCTATGTAGACGCGAAATTCCGGCACTACGGTGTTCTGCTGAATGCGCGGGTTGGTAATTCCCTTTTGCTTCTTTAACTCCGCGAGTACCATCTTCGCCGCCTCGTCCATTCGCTCCGGATCGTCGCCGAAGACTTTTACGACCACCGGAGCGCGCACGCCGGAAAGAAGCATCTCAACGCGATGTGTGATGGGCTGGCCGAGCGAATAGTCCGCGGAGCCGGCACGTTCGAGCACGCCCTGAATATCCGCGAAGAGACGATCGCGATCGCGTTCGAACCAGCCCTCCTTGAATGCAATCTGTATCTCGCTTGAGTTCGCGGACCCGCCATGCGGATCGGCAGGCGCTCGCCCCGCGATATTCGATACTTGTCTGATCCCCGGAACTTGCAGGAGTGCCGTCTCCAACTTCGTGACGTAATCATTCGTCGCGGAAAGCGCGGTTCCTGGAGGAAGAAAGAGCATCACGACCGCCGAGCCTTCATTAAACGGCGGTATGCCTTCTTTGCCGGCCCCGACATAGAGTCCAACGGTGAGGAACAAAGTGACGATAACGCCTCCGGTGATCAATTTAACGTTCTCCAATGACCAACGGATCCACGGCGTAATCATTTTCTTGATCGCAAGGACAACACGCGTTTCTTTTTCATTCCCTTCAAGCGACCGGTCGTTAAGGAGGAGCGCCGAAAGCACCGGGGTGACGGTAAGCGACACCACCATCGAAGCGATGAGCGACACAAGATACGCGAGTCCGAGCGATGAGAGGAGGCGCCCCTCAAGCCCCGGCACGAAGAAAATCGGAAGAAAGACGACAACAACGAGAAGCGTTGCATACACGATCGAATTTCTGACCTCGACCGATGCGACGCGGATAATATCCTCGTGCGATTCTTTTTTACCTGCTGTTTTCCATACTCGAAGGCGACGGAACACATTTTCCACACCGACGATCGCATCATCCACAAGCGCGCCGACCGCTATCGCGATACCCCCCAAGGTCATCACATTCACCGAAAGACCGAGCCACTTGAACACAATCGCCGTCATCACAATCGAGAGCGGGATCGCCAAGAGCGTGATCGCCGTCGCCCGAGTGTTCCAGAGGAAGACGATAAGAATGAGGATGACAAGGATCGTTCCGTCGCGGAGCGCCTCGGTTACGTTCCCAAGTCCGGCGCGGATAAAATTCTCCTGCCGGAAAAGATCCGGGTGAAGTTCCACTCCATCCGGCAAACTTGCGGCAAGCGAGCGGAATGTTTCGTCGATCGCATCGGTGACCTCGAGCGTTTGCGCATTCGGCTGGCGGATCACGCGGAGAATGACCCCGGACTTTCCGTCGATTGCGCCCGATCCGCGAATTGGACTCGGTCCTTCAACAATGGACGCGATGTCCGCGAGACGGACGACTCCTCCCTCCATGCCGCCACTCTCCCCCATGCCACCGCCAATTCTCGCAATCGCGATCTCGCCAAGTTCCGCGACCTTGCTCGGTGCAACGAGTATGCGGATCGGATACTCTTTCTCTCCTTCGACAAGGATATTCCCGCTTTTGTTGGTGAGCGCCGTTTCTACCTTCGCACGCACATCATCGATCATGATCCCATGGCGGCGCATACGTTCCGCATTGAGATTGACCTGCCATTCCCTGACATCGCCTCCCATGACGTACACATTCGCCACGCCGGGGGTCCGAAGTATCGCCGGCCGTATCGTCCAATCCGCGAGCGTGCGCAGTTCCATCGGCATGATATCGCTCTCATGCGCCGAAACACCGACCCACATGATCTCGCCCAAAAGCGACGTCGAGGGACCGAGCACGGGTTTCACGCCGCGCGGAAGGAGCGCTTGAGCGAGCCGTTCCTGCACCACTTGACGATTGCGCAAGGTGTCGGAGCCCCACGCAAATTCGATGTTGAGGGTCGCTTGCGCGAACGACGCATTGCTCCGTATCCGGTCGATTCCCGGCGCACCGGCGACCGCCGCTTCAAGTGGATTGATGATCAGCCGCTCGACGTCTTCCGCGGCAAGACCGGGACTTTCCGCGAATACCGTCACCGTCGGCTTGTTGATATCGGGAAGAATGTCCACTTTCATCGTCGCGAGACTCCACAAACCAAGGGCGGAGACCGCCGCTGCCGAAAGGAGGACAAAGAATTTATTTCGTAACGACCAAACAATAATGTTGTTCCACATATATGTTGTTTGATTATTCCATTCCCCCCATTCCTGCGTGACCGGCATGCGGATTCGGTGCGGCAGACTTCGCGGAAAGATCATCGTCGTCCGCTTGAGCATTGAGGTCATCGAGTAACATATCTTCAACAATTCCCTGCGACGGTTTCACGATATAGCGATCTCCCGGTAGGAGTCCCGAGTACACCTCGATGTCGGCTCCGACCGTGCGGCCAAGGGTAAGCGCTTGCACATACACCCTGCCGGCCTCGGAGATTGCCCACACATTCGGCTCACCTTTCGCGTTCCACCAGACCGCCGAAAGCGGAGCAAAGAGAGTGTCGTTTTCGGAAGAAGCAATAACTCGGAGAGACGCGCCAATCGGCCAATCTGTCGATTCGAGAAGGAGCGCGTCGGCAACGACCGAACCTGTCTCATCAAGAGCGTTTCCGACACCGATGAGTTTCGCTTCGCGCGCATCCTGCGGAAATCCGGTGCGCACCACGGAAAGCGGCGACCCGATCTCTGGCACCCTCACATTGCCCGGTATCCGCATGCGCACAATGAGCCCGTTCTTTCCCGCTCCGGTTACGATTGCGACCGGCATTCCCGGCTCCACGAACTCGCCGGGCTTCTTGAGAATGCTCGACACAATCCCCCCTTGCGGCGCGACGATTGCTGATCCACCGCCAATCGCGCCCTCTACTGTGCGATATGACGCTTCCTTGGCGACGACATCACCCTCCGCCATGGCGAGATTTTGTTTCAACATCGCGATGTCACTGTCGATCATGCGCAATTGCTCAAAGGACATTTTCTCCGTATCAACCGCCATCAATTCCGTTTCACGGAGCCCATCGGCGGCCATAAGAAATGCTTCTTGATCCTCATGGAGCATGGTCTTCAGGTCGGTCAGTCCCGCGTCGGTCAACATGGCACCGTCGGGAATTGACGCGTCCACAAGTTTGATCACGAGATCAAAATATGCGAGTCCCGATGTAAGCGGGAGGCGATCGGGCGTGTCGAGGTCAGTGAGTACCGCAAAGAGCACCGTGGGATACTGATCGCGCAAGCGCGAGTTCTGCTCACCGATCGCATCCTTGAGCGCGACCGCGGTCCACCGCGCGGGAAGCGTTCCCTGACCGGAGAGCATCATGTAGGTCTTCGCGAGTGAGCCGCGCAACATCGCGCGAATTGTCGCTTTTTTCGCCTCGATCATGGAGAAAGTCGCGCCTCCCGATCCGTCCGTTCCGAGGATCTTCTGCGACGCGGAAAGCGAGCGTTCGATGTTCGCGCGCTGTGCCTCAAGTTGAGCAATGCGCTCCGTTGTGTAAACGCGTTTCGCGACGACATTCGCACGCGCCATACTTGCCATCTTCTCCTCTTCGGCGAGCATCGCCACGGTGTCCGGCATCGACGGAGGTCGCGAGAGCGTACCAAGCGCCTCCTCGGCGACGACCCTTTGTCCGATATGCACATTCCACGAGACGATCGTCCCTTCGCGAGACGGCTGCACCGGGATGCTCCGAAGTGAGACAAGTTCTCCCGGCCAAGAACTCCCGACGGACGCCTCGACGGTACCGGTCGCCCCCACCGTGCTTATCTCGATCTCGGGAACGCCGATATCCGTTGGCAATGTTCCGACTATGGCGAGCATGTCTTTGGGCGGCATGTTCACTGCAAACACACCCGCGACGACCGTGACCAGTCCGACGAGGGCGGCAAGCGTTATTTTTTTGTAAGCGACCGCACCTGAAGCGAGTCGCTGTATGTGTTCTTTCATAGAAGTGTTGTTAAGCGAGCAACAAGAAAGACCCGTGATGGGGTCTTGGTGCGACGCAAAAAAAACACTTTCAAAAAGTATTCTCTCTGCGTCGCTCTATGCGAAAGTCGGGCTGGTCTCGGTGAGCGAAAGCCAACTCAAAAGGTCATGTCGTGCGCTCGCGCGGGACCGCCGACGATCCTTCCGTGCGTCGATTGGTATCCGGACAAGGGTGGGAACGAGGGTTCGATAACGGGCAACAAAAATGAACGCGACAAAAAGCGCCGTGAGGGAGAGGAGGAGGCTCAAGAGAGGCGTCCCCGTCACGCTTGTGACCGAAAGATACATTCCCGTGTGGTCAGCATCGGCACTCGGCACGCCACATCCGGTACATGCATCCGTCGACATGACGTGTCCGTTCATGGTCGGCGTACCCGATGAATGCAGGATGGCGGGAGAAAAAACTGACGCGCCAAAAAAACAGTAGGGTACGAGGAGGAGGTAGCCGACGGTGAGTACGAATGCGGTCGATCGCTTCATAGACATGGAAAACATCCTACAATAAGTTTCGTCTTCTTGCAACTCAAGCGAAATTATTTGGTCTTCAGAAGATCGCGGATCTCGGTCAGAAGTTCCGCTTCCGGCGAGCGTTTCGGCGGCGGAGTGGCGGCCTCTTCTTTGCGCTTCAACTTGTTGATCGCCTTGATGACGATGAAGAGGGTGAGCGCGATGATGGAGAAAACGACGACCGCCTGTATGAACTTCCCGTAGGGTATCGTCGCCTCACCGACGGTGAGCGCAAGTCCGGAAAAGTTGATGCCCCCTGTGAGTGCGCCCACCGAGGGCATGACGATGTCACCGACCAGTGAGTCAACGATCTTCCCGAACGCGGCGCCGATGACGACACCGACCGCAAGGTCAATAACGTTGCCTTTGAGCGCAAACTTCTTGAACTCGCTCAAGAATTCTTTCATGAGGTCATCTTACCACGTGCTCCGTCCAAAACAACGCCGCCTAAAGTGACACCAAAAGGTGCGGCATGCCCCACTCACGGGACAAAGACACCGTAAAGTATTGAAAGTGTGGCGGCCACTCCGCCATACACAATGAAATACTTTGCGACCACTCGCGAAGATATCGAAGAGACGAACAGGGCAATGATAACGACATTGAGGAGGGACGAGGCGGAAAGGAATGTCATCAACCCCGCAGTGTGCATTCCGAGATCGGAGAACGCGCCGGCCATGGGGTAGTTTCCGGCGATCGTTCCCAAGTAAAGGAAGAAGCCGAGCAAAAGCGATGTCGACACGCCCCCAAGAAGTCCGCTGGCATAATGGGCGAACATACCCTCCGGAACGAGTACGCGGAAGAGAGCGGCGACTGCGACCCCGACCGTAACGACGAGGAGCATTCTCGCGTGTTTTTTCCACCCGTCGTGATCCTGTGGTGTTTCGGGACGGGAGCGATATGTCACGTTGCTACCTTTCACCATCCACGACGCCACAAAGAGCGCAACGAACACAATGAGCGCGTTCGCCACCGCGAATTTCCATCCGAAGATACTTCCGATAATGGGAAAAGAGTGCAGGTCGTACGCACGCTCGGCGGCAAAGAACGACAGGAGGAGTGCGGGGTGTGCACCTTGGCGCAAGAGTTGCACCGCGAGCGGCAGACCGGAAAGCACGCTGAACGGAGAGACCATCCCGACCAGAAGAAGTGTCGCCACATTGAGCGGTCGGTATTCGCAAAAATATGCCGGAAGCCTTTTCTTGCCGAATCTTTTTTCGACGAAAACAGCAACGACGAGTCCCGCCAAAAACCACGGCAACACCTGACCGGCATAACCGACAAATACTGCCGTAAACTCCGCCATGATGCGTTCAGTGTATCACGACGAAGTGCGCGCAAATCAAAGAAGCCTAACTCAAGCCCAAGTGCCGTGCTCCGCTTATGCGGGCGAGAGAACTCTCCTGTCGCGCGGATAAACCGCAGACCGGCCTTTCGTGAATACCAAATGATAGACCGAAAGATTCTGCTTCGGATGAAAGAAGGTCGCGGCCGAGCCGGCGAGGTACATCTCCCACGTGCGACGAAAGCGCTCGGTGAAGCGCTTTCGGTCGAGCGCGGCGATCTTTTCCCAGTTCTTGCGAAAATCCTCGAGCCAGAGTGCGCAGGTCTTCCCGTAGTGCCACCGGAGATCCTCTTCGTGCACGATGTGGAGGTCATATTTGAACAGCAATTTCGTAAGTTCCGGTATCGACGGTATATATCCGCCGGGGAAGATGTGCTTGGTGATGAGATACTCCGTGAACTGCCGCTTCCCACGCGCCATGGTCGAGATAACGCCGACCCCGCCGGGCTTCAAGGCCGATGCGATGGCGCGGATCCACGACTCGTGACAACGGAATCCCGCATGTTCCATGACGCCGATCGAGACGTGGCGGTCGTAAACTTCCTTTTCATTTTCGAGTTCACGATAGTCTTTTTTGACCACCGCCACCCTTTCGCCCAACCCCTCCTTCGCGATCATCTCCCGCATGATGCGGTTCTGCTCGTCGACCAGCCCGTAGTTGACCACCTCGACGCCGTAATGCTTCGCGGCGTGTACTGCGCCATAGCCCCACCCCGAGCCGACCTCGTTCACTTTCATGCCGGGCTCGAGCAATAGTTTCCGGCAGATAAGATCGAACTTCGCCCGCTGCGCCTCGTCCTGCGATTCGTCCCCTCGCGCGAAATATCCTTCCGTGTATCCGTACGTCTCGCCGAGAAAGAGCCGGAAGAATTCCGCCGGAAGGTTGTAATGCGCTTCCGCGTTCTTGCGTGCACGACGGAACGAAGAATTGTCCTTGCGCCATTCATACACCCACTGCATGACCTTCAATATCGGGTTCTTGTTCGAAAGCGGGTTCTCATAGGTGAGATTGATGAGCCGCGAGAGCGGGTCGGGAGCTTTCCCGCCGATATTGATGGCGCCGTTGAAGTACGACTCCATGAAGCCGACGTAGCCGAAGAAGATCGTGCGCCACAGTGCGCGCCGTTTCACTATCTCGATCGTGACCTCTGCCTTTGCCCAGTCCCCGCGGAGAGTTCCGTCGGGAAATTTGACGGCGAGCACACCTTTGCCCAACCGGTCGATAGCGCGACCGATGACTGCCTTAAGTAACATAGGACATATCCTAGGCGCGTTCCCGCTTCCCGTCAATTACACCCTGCGCCGTGAGTAAGGCACGTGATGAGCTATAATCTATGAACGATGCTCCATAAGCGAAAGCTTGGCATGAAGCGTACCAAGGATATTCTGGTCATTCTCCTTGCACTTTGTTTCGTCCTCTTTCTCGTTGCGGGAAAGATGAACAACGAACTCCACGCGGCGCATGCGCGCGGGATCTCGGGAGAAGTCCTAGACAGAGGGGGTGAGCTACTTCTACGACTTCCCAATACGAAAGGCCACTATGAAACTCGAGGCGGTGGCTCGCCGCGCCTGCGGGAACTCACCGTGCTTAAGGAAGACCGTTTCTTCTACTACCACCTTGGCGTCAATCCGGTGAGTCTCGCCCGCAGTCTCTCCTCGACGCTTTTCTCCGGCCTACGCGCGGGCGGTAGCACCATCACCCAACAGCTCGTGAAGAATCTCCTTGGAAACGAAAACGACCGCACCATAGGGAACAAGATATCCGAACTCTTCTACTCCTTCGCCCTTGAATTGAACACACCCAAAGAAGCGATACTCACGATGTACCTCGAAAGCGCGTACTTCGGGCGGCAGTTAGCGGGCGTCGAAGGTGCGTCGCAATACTATTTCGGCAAGAACACCGCCGCGCTCCAAGACGGCGAGATCCTCCGCTTGCTTGTTCTCCTCTCGGCGCCTTCGGCAGAGCCAGGAAGCGCGGGGAATACCGCGCGGGCAAAGAATATCGGAGAGCGACTCGGGGTCTCGGAGATACCCGCATACGAAGACATCCCGCGTGGGGTGCAAGAGGTGAAAAAGGACCCCGCACTCTTCGAGCTTGCCGCGCTCTATCCCATGAGCGCCTGTACTCCCTCGTGCACCCTCTCCGTCGACCGCGAGCTGACCGCAAAGATCCGCGCAATTGTGCATGATGCACTCGCGACGAAGCAATTCGCAAGCGTCGGGAATGCGGCGGTCGCGGTCATCAAGTTGGGGCGTGACGACGAGCCCAATACGCTCCTTGCGTTGGTCGGAAGCCCCGACCCTTACGGCGTAAGTGGCGGAAGTCAGGTCAATATGGCGCTTTCGCCCCGCCCCATCGGCTCGACGTGGAAGCCCTTCATCTACTCTCGTGCGATCGAGCGCGGCCTCCGGCCGTACTCGCTCATCGACGACGCCGAATATCGCTACGAGATAGGGACCGGCTACGCGTTCTATCCCAAGAATTACGACGGCATCTATCGGGGCGACGTTACACTCCATTATGCACTCGCGAACAGTTTGAACATCCCTGCAGTGCGTGCGCTCGAATGGGGCGGCATCGACGAATTCGGCATCTTCCTCGAAGGTGCACTCGGCTTCACCCCGCGCCGTGCAATCGATACCTATCAACTCTCGATCGCATTGGGCGGGCTTGAAATGAATCCACTTCTCCTCGCGCACTATTTCACTGTCTTCCCGCGTGGCGGCATCCTTGCACCACTTGAAGTGGGTAGCGGTATGCGGGCGGGTGTTCCCATGCTCACGATGCCGGCCGAGCCCGAGCGGATCTTCCGCGCGACAACGACGGCACTCATGAACAAAATGCTCGCCGACCGCTTGCTCGGTGTCGAGCAATTCGGTCTCGAAAGCAACTTGAATCTCCCCTTCGCCGAGTACGCGGTCAAGACCGGTACCTCGTACGACTATCACGACAGCTGGACCGTGGGCTACACGCCGGACGTGGTGGTCGTGGTCTGGATCGGCAATAGCGACAACAAGCCGATGGACCTTGTGACGGGCGCACGAGGGGCGGGCAAAATTTGGAACGAAGTGATGACGCTCCTCCTCGCGGAAGGTGACATCGCACCCAAGGCGTTCGACCCGCGTGGTGTCGTCGATGTATCGACTGCGGAAGGGCGTTCGTTCGGTCTCCCCGATGACGACCCGCCCCACGCGCGCCTCATCATGAAAGAGTCGAGCATCGTCCTCGAGCCGCATGATAAGGATGTGCTCCAATTCGAAGAAGGGATGGCAGTCCCCCTCCGCGCCAAGCACTCACTCGTCTGGAAAGTAAACGGCACCCTCCTCGGCGAAGGCGAAGAACTCTTCTGGACTCCGACGCAATCGGGAAATTACACTATCGACGCATTCGAACAAGGTGGCCCTCACGTGGCCTCGCTTCGGGTGCGGGTGGTGAGATAGAGGGTACTTGCCGTAATTACTCACTTTTTGGCCCATATTGACTTTTTTATGCCAATTTAGTAAGTTTACAATATGGTGAAATTAGTGAATCAAACAATATTTGCGGCCAAGATAAAGGAGAAAAAACTCGCCCTTTTTTCCTCAAAAGACATTCGGATGCTTTTTGGAGTTTCCAAGCGAGCAGCAACAATGCTCCTTCATCGTTACGCCAAGAACGGGTTTGTCGTGCGGGCGAAACGCGGACTGTATGCTCTCGGGGAATTTCCCCCTCCGCAGTTATTCCTTGCGAATGTACTCTATGGACCCTCGTACATTTCCTGCGAGTTTGCCCTGTCCTACCATCGCATCATTCCAGAGACCGCTTACGAAATAACTTCGATAACCACAAAGGCGACACGCCGCTTCGAAAGATTCGGGAAAATATTTTCCTATCGAAAGATCCACGCACGGGCGTTCACCGGATATACGGTCGAACAAGACCGCGGATACTCGTTTCGTATTGCCGACCCGGAGAAAGCGTTCGTCGACGCGCTCTACTATCGTGCGCGAACAAACAAGGAACCGCTCTCGCGCTTTGCAAAAGAACACATCGACCGCACACGAGCGCTTCAGTATGCGGAACTTTTTCAGAACAAGAAGCTTATTTCAATGATAAAACAAACGCTCGCATGATTAATATTGCAAATCTTGAAAGAATCGCCCGCGAAGGAGAAACGAATCTGTTCCCTAATGTCGTGCGCGAATACACACAGCACTTGTTTTTGTCCGAATTGTATCGTCTGCCAGGAGCGGAACGCCTTCTTTTCAAGGGCGGCACCGCACTCCGAATCGTTTATGAGTGTCCGCGTTTTTCAGAAGATCTCGATTTTTCACTTTTTGGCATCCCAGCGAATGAAGTGGTCGGTTTTACTGAAGATCTCTTTTTGGCAACGGTGGTGGAAATAGAACGCATGGGCATACATGTAACCATAGACGAGTCGGTGAATACGCGCCATGGGGAGGGGTATCTGGGTATCGCCACGATTCATGTACCCGGCTTCGAACCGGTACGTATCGAGATCAATGTTTCAACGCGGGACAATCGTGATATGCGCGGTGAAGTAGAAGCCATTACGAGTCAATTTCTCCCAACATATACACTTTACCATCTGCCGCAGAATGAATTGGTCGAGGAAAAGATATTCAGTGCGCTTCTTACCCGCAAAAAACCGCGTGATTTCTACGACCTTTATTTCATGTTGAGACGAGGAATGCTCACCGCCGAACAAAAACGGCATCTAGCGACTGTCGCTATGGATATTATTGCGGAAGCAAAAAAAATTGGATTCAGAGACGAGTTGGGCGCCTTTCTCCCTGTGGGCCAACAGGCGATCATTCGCAATTTTGCGGAAACGCTCGAACGCGAAATGAAAGGACAGTTGTCGTTAATGCGCTAATTAGCACTGAGTGGCGCCTATTTCTTCTTCACCGTGAAGAGTGCGCCTCCCGTGCGGCCGAAGTTTTCGGGGGTGTAGAGCTCGGAGGCGACGGCGGGGAGATGCTGATAGGTGCCGGGGATAAGTGCGCGCACGTAGTATTCGTAGACATACTCGCCTTGTTCCAGCCGACCGACATAGGCGAAGATGCGGTCGTCGTGCGCTTCGACTGCGCTCGGATAAAGCGGTCGTACACGCGTCGAACGATTGCCGTACATCTCGTCCTCCACCGCGCCGTCGACATCCTTCTTGGGACCAGCCGCTGACTTCCCGCTAAAAATCGCTGCGAGATTCCTCGAGAGCCACGAGCCGCCGTCCCCCATCGCACCGTATCCGCCGTAGCCGCGCTCCGGCATGTATTCGTCGCCCTCACCCGCGCCGAGACTTTGATCTTCCGTCGCGAGGCGCTGGTTCACCACCTCGACACCTGCAGGAATGAAATCTTCGAGCGTTACGTGGAAGCGCGTCTTAGGCGTTTGTATCACCACTCTCCCCAACAGGACCTCGCCCTGCGTCGCTTCGGTGACGGGATGAGCAAACTCCGTGTCGTCCGTACGGTAGAACTCGCGGCGGATGCTCATACCTTCGTCGCGTGGAGCGATGGCGTCCGCGGGAAGGTAATAGCGGAGAGCAATATCATAATAGAAGGCGTCGTTCGCGGTGCCCAAGTTCTTCTTGAGGAAACTCACTGTTTGGACCACACCTTTCTTGATGTCACTCATCGGCACCTCCGTCATATAGACCTCGGTAATATTTTTCTTCGCGAATTCGGCAGTAAGGAGTGGTGCCGCGTCGAGCGTGACGGCGACCGAGAGCCGTGCATCCGCCTCTTTCTTCCATTTGAGATATTCCGTCACGGCGTCGATCACGGTGATGGAATTGAGGGTCGAGGCAAAGCCGCCGTCCTTCGCCTTCCCCGTCTTTAGCGTGCGGAGGTATCCTTCGAGGAGCGGCGAGTCGCGTTTCGCTTCGGCAAAGGCCTTGAGCGCGAGCGCGGTGTTCGTGAGCGCATTCTCGACAAAGTAGGAGGAAGCGCCCTTATTCGACGCGACCACGGTGCCACGTGCATCAACTTGGCTTCGGTTCTCGAACTCGGCGAAGAGGCGGTTCATGGTCGCAATGTCGAAACCTTCATGAACGGAAAGTATCGCAAGATACGCGAGTGCGGTACTGCTCAACTGGTTGCGTACGAGCGGCACATCGCCTGCAGTAGTAAGGAGTTTCTGACGCGTCGCATTACTCTCCCATGCACCCCTATTCCCAAGTTTTGTGAGAGCGTACGCGCCGACAATGATGTCCTCGTTCGAAAGTTGTCGGTCGTAACGCGGATAATTGATGTAATTAAAAACGTATTTCGCGGATTGCGTGAGCTTCGCTTCATCCACCGTATAGCCGGCGCGTTTGAGCGCGACATAAGTCTCGAGCGTTGTGACGCTCAAGCGGAAGTCGGGCTCCAAGTTCATATAGTAGGGCATTCCGCCGTCCGGAGACTGACTCTGGTAGAGCTTGGTCAAGCCGTTCGTCACAATCTCGTCGATGGTGTACTCGCGATTGCCGATCAGCACCTTTTCCGCGAAGAGCTTCTCCGCGATACCGAAGAGGGTCGCGTGCTCTTTGACGAGGGCGATGGTGCGGAGCTTACTTGCCACCTGTTCACTGCATTCGTACGGATAGATGATCATCGCGCGTATCGCATCGTCGAGAACGCTCGCCATGGTGGCGGCAAGGGAGATGGTAAGTGCGCCGCGGTCGGGAACGACGTTTTTGGGGAGATAGAGCTGTTCCTTCCAGTCGGAAGCGGTGATGCGCCCCGCCGTCACGGTGAATTCGTAGGTGTCATTGCGTTCGATGGGGAAGGAGCTCGAAACGACATCCTCATACGCATCGTTCTTCGCGGAGAGCGTGAATTCATGCTTCCCCGAGACGACGCCCTCGGGCGCCACGGCGGGGAAAGAGACGGAAAGCGAAGTGTGCGGCTCGATGGTGACGGTAGTCTCATGCTCGCCGGTAAGCCGCAAGGTCGGTGCCTCGACCGTGACCTTGAGCTTTTGCTTCTCGTCCGACTCATTGAAGATGGTACCTCCGACCGCGAAACTGTCGCCAGGGAGAATGAAGCGCGGCTTCAAAGGGAGCGCCATGATCGATTTGCGTGCAGTAAACGTGCTGTAACCGGCGCCAACCTTCGTATCGCGCGTGACGCCGACCGATTCCGCCTGCCACTCGGTCAGATTGTCGGGAAGGGTGAAGCGCACTTCCGCGACCCCGTTCGCGTCCGTTTCGACGGAACCTTGCCAATACGCCGTGTCGCGGAAGACGCCGCGCTTTTTCTTCTCCAAGTCGTCGCCTCCGCCGCCCGAGCCGCCTTTGGTACCGACGGGAATCTCCGCTTCATCGAGGACGTTCTTCACATTTATCGCCGTCTTGATCGTGAGCGGTTCACCGTTATAGAAGAAAGCGACGGGGTTCTTCTTGGGGTTCCCCACCAAAGCAAGCACGCTCATATCGACGACGGCAAGTGAGAGCTCCGCTTGGACCGGCCTTCCGTTTGAATCTTTCGCCTCCACGTGGAGCGCCACTTCCTCGCCCGGAAGATAGCGGGACTTCTCCGGCGTGACGGTGATGGCAAGCTCTTTCTCTTTTGTACCGACCGTATAGTGGACCTCACCGTACTTGATCTCCGGATCCGGCGAGAGGAGAAGGGCGCTCGCCACGACATTTGGAATATGTTTCTCCGTGACGATGAAACTGTATTTCGTGAGCTGGGCGTCGACGGGGATGACCTTGTATTCATAAGTATCGCCGCGCGCGACCGAGACGAGCGCCTTCGCACGCGGATAGGGCGACTTGATGACAAAAGACGCGGTGTCCCCTACCGCAAGTTCGGTTTTCTCGGCGACCAATTCGAGCGTCTCGTTGTTGGTGGGTTTGATGGCTACCGCGCGTCTTCCGGAAACATAAAAACTGTATGCGGCGGAGACGACATTGTCGCGTTCGTCCTTTCCCGAGACGGTGAGCTCGTACTCGCCGGAATCCCCCGCTGTGAATTCGTAACTCCCGTCGCCGTTTCGGTCGGTGTCGACTTCGACCTTCTGCACTTCGGCCTTCACACGCTCGGTGCGGTAATAGAAATTCCCGTCAACTTCCTGTCGTTTGTAGGATTTCCATTCGACCTTCGCGAGGGTGAGCGCAAGGTTACCCTTTCGGAGCGGCTTCCCCTCGATGTCGACGGTCTTCAAGCGTGCCGTCGCCGACTTCCCCTCCTCGACGAAATAATCGTCCATGACCACTCCAGCATAGAACGTCCCTCGGTGGAGGATGAAGGAGTGCTCCTTGGAAACGGACTGACCGTTCTCGTTCTTGACCGTAACAAAAACGGAGACGACCTTGCTTTGATTTTTGTAACTCCCCGAGAAGAGCTCGTCGATCGACAATTTTTCGCTGATCGTGCCCTTCCCCGCCGCATCAAGCACCACTTTTCCTGACGTGAGGAAGCGGTCGCCGTACCAGCCGCCCTCGTTGTCGTACCAACCGCCGCCGAAACTGAAATAGCGATCGCGATAGCGGTCGAAGTAATATTCCTGCGCGACAACGCGATACTCCGCCTCGCCTTTTGCAACAGGGACGCCGAAGTAATAGTCGGCCGCCACATGGAGCGTCGCCGTGTCGCCGGAGACGTACTCTTCTTTGTCGGGAGAGACAACGACCTTGAATTGCGGGGCGACGTATTCTTCAACTTGGAAGGATCCGTAGCCGCCGGTCTTCGTACTTATCGGGTAGTAGCCGAGGGGCGCCTTGGGATCGAGCGTGAAGGAAAATTCAAACGTGCCGTTCTTGTTCATTTTCACCGTCTCCGTGCGCGCAATGTCGTACTTGGCGTCGCGGACTTCGACGGTCGTGTCGCCGGTGGGGATCTCGAAGGAAGCGTCGTAGCCGATACGCGAGATGCCCTTCACATGGACCGTGTCGCCGGGACGATAGATCGGCCGGTCGGTGTAGATGTACTCGCGGCGTGCGGGGCCTGCGGGGCGCGCCCATGAAAGCGAGTCCGTCTGGCTCGAAACAATCGCGCTCTCGCCGGCTGTGGTGACCACGGCGCCGACGACGTTGTCCGCCGAGGGGAGTTTCGCGATGCCTTCCAGGTCCGTTTGCCCCGAAGGAAGCTTGAGGACGCTCTTGTCGCTTGAGATATACGGCGTCACGACCGCACCGAAGACGGGCGAGAGATTCTTGAAATCGGTCACCCAGTAGAGATTCGACGGCCACTTCCCTCTCATGAAGGACTCGCGCGGTACGGCCTCGCCTCGCCCGTAATAATAGTCTCCGCGCTCGACCTGTTTCGCGCCGACCGCGAGCGACGTGACGGTGATATAGGTCTTCTCGAAGAGTTGTTCCTCAAGAGCAAGCTTCTGTTTTTGTGTTGTGGAATCCCAGTAGCGGGAAACGCGGCGATAGTCGGGGTTCGAGAGGACGACGACGTAATGCCCCTTCGCTTCCGGATAGTATGTTTTGAGATTGACCTCGAGATATTTCCTCGTCGCGTACGACTTGGGGAGCGTGAGATGTGCGGTCTTTCTTTCGACGCAGGAGAGCGTGCTTGGGTCATCATTCGTCTTCGGCGTGAAGGTGCGATAGGAGAGCATGGTCTCGGCCGTCACTTTGCAGATCGTGAGATCGACCTCATTGATGAAATCGAGTCCGTAGGCGAGCGACGTTCGCTCCGGCGGTGTCATGAGGACCGACGGCTGGAGGTGCGCAATCCCCTTCGCGAGCGGATCGGCGTCGGCGGTGGTGAAACGGAGGTTCTTCGTCTGAGACTGACCGAAGTGGTCAGTGAGGTCGAGCGTGAGTTCGTACGCGAATTTCGGTACGAGTCCGTAGCGGATGGTCGTTTGGTAAGTGCCCACGGGACAGCGCTCGTCTGCTCCGTACACGCTCGGCAGGACCAAATACGAACGGTACCAATTCCAGAGCCCGATCATCATATTCGCACGCACTTTCTTATAGAAATCGTCGTCCGCCGGCTGTGCGAGCGGGGTGTTACTGCAAAGCTTGAGGTCCGAAAGGCTCCCTTTTGCCGAGCCTAGGGCGGGAAGTGTGTCCACGATGCGAAACTCGGGGAATGTCGTGAACGACTCTTCAATCGGAGCGGTGTTCAAAGTAAGACCTTCTTCGTTGACCAATTTCTTCATCGTGACCACGGATGTCTCGCCCTTTGCGAATTTGGCGGCGTCGAACGTGAGGACGATGCGCTCGTGGTCGTCTACCTTCCGGCATGTGCGCGGGTCGATATAGACCTCTTCTCCGGCCTCCGGCTCCTCGCACTTCTTCCCGTACGCTGTTGTCGCTATGCCTTTGCCTTCGATGTCTGATGCCGAAAGATCGATCGCCTCGCCCATGTGAAGCGTGAGCGTTCCCGTTGGGTCAAAGAGTTGCGGGGTGACGAGGTCGCTTTGCTCCGACTGCGCCGTCACCTGTTCCAAAATTGGTGCGACGCCAAAGGACTTCGTGAGGGGGAGGGTAAGCGTGACATCGCCTTCGAGCGGGACCGCGCCGGAGAGCGTCACGGTGTACGACTCACCGAAATTCCAAAGATACACCCTCCCGTGCATGTCTTTCTCCGGATAGACCTCAAGGACAGACCGGTCGGAGAGCGTCTTCTTCTTCCCCGTCTTCTCATCGACAACCACGCGGGTCCCGTACGACGCGACGAACGATTGTGTGAGAACTCCGACGGGAGCGGTGAGCGCGACCAATGGGCGCGTGCGTTCGAGATCGATCGGCTGATTAAAGTAGATGCGTAGTGGCTCGTCGTGGCGGAGCGTAATCGGCTGACCGAAATCTGAACTACGCGAGAGATAGTCGAGCGTGTGCGTGGTGAAGGTGTGCGTGAATTGGGGGACGCTCAAACCTTCGAGCGAACGCAATTCATTTTTGACGGTGACCGTGTACGTCGAGGAGCGGAGCAGTCGTTTCGCGGGAATGAATTGGAGCGTGCGTGTCGTGATCCACTTCCACCGTCCTTCCGTTTTGGGTGTGATTTCGACCGCGGGGATATTCTCGGCGTTCTCGGAGAGGGTCGAGAGCGGGACCATCGGCCGCGAGAACATGACGGTGATGCTCGAATATTCGTTCACTTGCGCCTCTTGTTTCGGAAATATCGCAAGGACCGACGGATCCTCGTCCACCGAGAACATCTTCTCCATTTTGAGCTCCGGCGTTTGGAGCGTGACCAAGTGGTACGCGCCAAGCGTGAGCTTCACGTCGGGAACGAAGCGATACGTGCCCTCCGACCCGGCCGTCGCCGCCTCCCACTTCCCCTTGATCTCCGGAGTGAAAGCGAGCGACTGCGCCGGATCGAAATTCGCGAAGGGAACGCCTTCGGGGAGGATGACGGTGATAGGCGCGCTCTGCGAGACCTTCTCGGGCACGAGCGTGTACTGCTCGACCAAGGCCTCTCGCCTCTCGCCGCGATGCGAAAACGTACCCGTGAAGACAACCGCTCCGACGACGAGGGCGACAAAGAGGACGCCTGCGATCTTCCACGACTGCGAAAAACGCGGAGTTCCGGCGGATAAGGATGCCGTGCCGTTCGCGGCCGCTTCGGGGGACGGAGCGGCAAGGGGGGCGCGACTCCCCTCGGTGGTGTTTTCCATATTTGCTGTGATTATACTCCTTCGTCAAAAAATTGACCAGAAATCGAATACGTGTTATAAATCATCGGGTTCATTGAATGACCGAGGAAACACTATGCACTGGTACGACACGGTCGCGCTCCTGCTCACCACTTCGGCACTCTTCAGCTTCCTCAACTACAAGTTCTTCCGACTTCCCAAGACCGTCGGACTCATGCTGATCTCGCTCGTCGCGGTCTTCGCGCTCTTCGGATTGCGTGAGATCGGTGTCGACATGATCGCCCCCGCGACGAAAGCGGTGCAATCGATCGACTTCAGCGAAGCGTTGCTCCAAGGCATCTTGTGCTTCCTCCTCTTCGCGGGAGCGCTCCACATCAACCTCGGAGAATTCCTCGAACAGAAGTGGCCGATCGGCATCTTGGCGTCGCTCGGCGTCGTCATTTCGGCGGCGGTGATTGGAACGGGTGCCTACTTCCTCTTCCCGCTTTTCGGATTCGAGTTGCCGTTCCTCATGTGCCTGCTCTTCGGCGCGCTCATCTCGCCGACGGATCCCGTCGCAACGCTTGCGCTTCTCAAGACCGCGAAGGTGCCCGAAAGCGTGAAGATGAAGATTGCGGGCGAAGCGCTCTTCAACGACGGCACCGGTGTCGTTCTCTTCGTCGTCCTCCTCGCGCTTTTCTCCGGTGATGCACCCGTCACCACCTCCGGGGTCGCGCTCCTCTTTCTTCGCGAAGCGGCGGGCGGAATCCTCTATGGCCTCGCAATCGGCTATGCGGCCTTCGAGCTCATCCGGCGCGTCGATGACTATCACGTCGAGATTCTGCTCTCGCTCGCCTTGGTTGCGGGAGGCTACGCACTCGCTTCCGTACTCCACGTCTCCGGACCGCTCGCCGTCGTCGTCGCCGGTCTTGTCATCGGCAATCACGCGCGGAAGTTCGGTATGTCGGAGAAGACGCGGCACAACCTCGACATCTTCTGGAACGTCGTCGACGACATCCTGAACGTGCTCCTCTTCGTGCTCGTCGGATTCGAAGCGCTCCTCGTGAACGTGAAGTTCACGTACGCGCTCGCCGGATTCGCCGTCATTCCCCTCGTCCTTTTCGGGAGATTCGCGAGCGTGTCGCTCTCCTCGTTCGTCTCGTACACACTCAAACCGTTCGGTCGGAATGCGATTCCGCTTCTCACTTGGGGCGGATTGCGCGGCGGCGTCTCGTTCGCGCTCGCACTCGCGCTTCCGCACGGAGAAAGTCGCGACGCATTGATCCTTATCACGTACATGGTCGTCGTCTTTTCGGTCCTCGTCCAAGGTCTCACCATGGGACGCCTTGTGCGAAGATTTGAGAGCGACAAGTCCGTCACCGCGTCGTAGCGACCGCTACCCCCCCCCGCCTTTGGGCGGGTTTTTTCTTATCGCTGGCCAAAAAGCGACGGCACGCGTTGATTTAGAGACGCAAGCGACTATACTATAGAGCATCACCTCTCCATGGGGGATTTCTTTATGAAGACCAACGTACCTGTCCTGCGGCTCACGGTCGACCGCTTCATCGCCCTAGCGCAACCGGACTCGCGTATGTCCCTCCCCCCTGCTACCGTCGGGGCGATCAATAAGGGCGCCAAAGCGGTCGAGGCCATCGTCAGGAACAAGGTGCCCGTCTACGGAGTGAACACGGGGATTGGAGACCTTTGCGACGTCTACCTCTCCGGCGACAAGCTCGCGGAACTGCAAGAGAACATCATCATGAGCCACGCATGCGGGGGCGAGCCGTACTTCGCCGACGACGTCGCCCGTGGCGCGCTCTTCTTGGTCGTGAACGCGCGCGCAAAAGGCTACTCGGGAATAACGGTCGGGGCGATACAAAAACTGATCGCGCTCTTCGATCACGGTGTTGCTCCGCTCCTTCCCATGCAAGGTTCACTCGGAGCGAGCGGCGATCTCATTCCACTTGCACATCTCGCGCTCCCCTTGCTCGGGAAAGGAGACGTACGCGTCAACGGGAAAAGAATTTCCGCGGCAAGTGTCCTCCGGAAGCTCGGCATCACGCACACACTCCTCCCCAAAGAAGCATTGAGTCTCATCAACGGCACCGAGGTGACGACGAGTCAGGCGGCGTTCGCCGTATACGGAGCGGAGCGCTTCCTCGCGGGGTCGGTGCGGGCTACGGCGGCACTCTTCGAGATCTTCGGCGCGCGGACATCGAGTATCGACGCGGACATTCACGCGCTCAAGCCGCATCCGGGACAGGTGGCCGTCGCACGGGATCTGCGAAAGTATCTCCGCGGAAGTGCGCTCGTCGACCGACCGAAGGCAAAAGCGCAGGACCCGTACGTCATTCGCTGTACTCCGCAGGTAGACGGCGCGATATTGGGGGAGATCATGCGTACAAAGACTACGGTCGAGATCGAGCTCAACTCCGTCACCGACAATCCCCTCTTTTTCGTCAAAGGCGGGAAGGTGAAAGCGCTCTCCGGCGGCAATTTCCACGCGCAGGCGCTCGCATTCGCGCTCGACGGGCTCGCGATCGCACTCACGGCCGGAAGTAAGGTGATCGAGCGACGCGTCGAACGCCTCCTCAACTCCTCGCTTTCCGGACTCCCGCCGTTCCTTATCTTTGAAAGCGGGACCAATACCGGACTGATGATCCCGCACTACCTCATCGCCGCTTTGGTCGCGGAGAACAGCGTTCTTGCGCACCCCGCGAGCATTCAGACCCTCCCCGTCTCGGCGAATCAGGAGGATTTCGTTTCGATGGCAATGACCTCCGCAACCAAAGCCGCGCAGATCTTGCGCAACTGCGAACGCATCCTCGCTATCGAACTCTTGCTCGTCGCACAGGCGATGGACATCATGATCGAACAAAAGGCGGTAAAGCTTTCATCATTCAGTGCATCCGCACGCGGCATCAAGGAGACCGTGCGCCGCTCCGTACAAACGCTCAAAAAGGACCGTTTGGTGTCAAAAGATATCGACGCGATCCTGTCGCATCTTCGGAACGGCGACTTTTTGTGATTCAAGGTCTCTCCTTGGGGCGACCAATTTTTCTTAGAAGTATTCTTCTTAGAAAAATGGAAGTACTCTTTGTGGGGCTCGACGCAAAGGTGAGACCTTGAATCAGCTGGTGGCTTAGACTCTCGAGTTGAGTATGACAACATTCCTCAAACCCTCGCAAATAAAGCTCGATACGAAAAGTGCCAACGCGGATGACCCGCGATTCCGCTCGCTCGTCCGGCGGTGGAACGGAAAGGAAAAGTGTGATATCGGCATTGTCGGCGTCCCTTTTGATGAAGGCGTGCGGCTCTCCGGCGGACGTATCGGCGCGGCAAAGGCGCCGGACGCGATCAGGGAACAACTTGCCCGCTACGGGACGGCGTACAACATTAGCGAGAACGCTGACCTCTCGCGACTCTCTATCGCCGACTGCGGAAACGTCACTCCGACGAAAAACTCGAGGGCAATGCACGAACGCATTGAGAACACCGTGGGAGAAGTGCTCGCCAAGGCGAAGGCCGCAATCGTCTTGGGCGGTGGGAACGACATTTCCTATGCCTCGGTACGAGCGCTCACCCGCGCGACGAAGGGGCGGGTGGGCGGTGCCAACATCGACGCACATTTCGACGTGCGTCCTGTCGTGGGAGGAAAACTCACGAGCGGCACTCCCTACCGCCGCCTCCTCGCGGAGGGCGTCATCGACGGAAAGCACTTCGCCGAGATTGGCGTGCAGGGACAGGTGAACGCGAAAGCGCATCGAGAATATCTCTTGAAGAAACACGCGTCGATAGTTTTACTTTCCGATGTGCGCAAGCTCGGAGCCGATCGCGTCATGAGCGCACTCGCCTCCCGCACAAAGTCCTGCGCCGCGCTTTTTGTGAGCATCGACATCGACGTCGTCGCGCAGGCGTTCGCGCCGGGCTCAAGCGCACCGTCTTCCGACGGCCTTTTCCCGGAGGACATCCTGCGTTTCGCCTATCTTGCGGGCCGCAACCCAAAGGTCCGCCTCTTCGAGATCGTGGAGGTGAACCCTCTCTTCGATGTCGACGAAAGAACAAGCCGCCTCGCGGCAAACATCATCCTCGAATTTTGCGCGGGCTTCGCGGGGCGTCTTTGAAGGAACCGCCCTTCAATTCCCTATTTGTAGATATTGTGGCTACCAATCGCGTGGAATCGCACAAGATCACCCTCCACAAAAGTAAAGCCTATGCGGTAATTATAGGAGATCGAGAATGCCCAATACTCTTTCATGGTTCCGTGCAGTTTGTGCGTCTCTAATTTTGGATCGAACGGATTTACTCGAAAGAGTTTCTCGCATTTTACGGCGGATTCTTTTGCTTCTTTGGGTAACTTTTTAAATTGTCTGACAAACTTCGGGGAATACTCGATTTCCATACATTTACATCAGATCTTTGAGTGAGCGGAGTTTCTTTCCCTTGCCCGCAGCAAATTCTCTTTCGCTTTCTCCGATATCCTGAATAAGTTTGTCCTCTTCCAGCGCTCTCACCGCATCACGAAAAAACTCGCTTGCAGAAGCGTAATGGTAGTCTTTTATCATGCGATCCACGTTCTTTTTTTGCTCCGACGGCATTGATATATTTAATGTTGTTCTCATGTTTGTAGTGTAGCAAAGTGTGCCACAGGATGTCAACTCCGGCCCGCGAATGCCCCGCCGGCGAGCCGCAGGGATCGGCGGGCGGACGTTTTTACCCCCATTATCGCACAATGAGCGTCCGCAGTTTCGCCTCCACTTCATCGGTGATCGCATCGGAAACTGTTTCAATGTAACGGGCGTTGCGCGCTTTCCAGTCGAGTGAGCGGACGTGGTCGGCAAGGACGACACCGATCGTTCGGGAGAAGTTGAGTGCAACCTCAAAACTATATCCCTTGCTCGCGGAGGTGACGGGGCACATGAGCGCAAGACCGGTCTTTGCGTTGTAGAGCTTCGGTGAAACGACGAACGCCGGACGCACTCCTTTTTGCTCATGCCCCTTCGCGGGATTGAGGTCGAGCCAAACGATGTCACCGCGATCGGGAATATATTTTGTCTTTACCATGTTTCTCGACCCCTGGGGCCGCCCCAATCCGACTCTTTGTGCAATTTCTTCGTATCGATCCGCGCAACAAGTTCTTTGAGCGAGTAGTTCTGCTTTTTCGCAAGACGAACAAGGAGCGTGTCGCCCTCGCGTCCGATAGTGACGGATGTACCGGAACGAAATTCGCCGGCGACTTCCTTGGGTATGCGCACCGCGAGGCTATTTCCCCATTTTTGTACCTTGGTAGTCATGTGTATACATTGTATATACCTTGCGCCCGCTGTCAACTCCCCCAAAACTACGGAGACCCCTTCCGACGGATGTGATTAATCGAGTGTTCCATATTCGCCTATTCGCGCGAATTAGAGAATAAGGAACAGAGGAGGGTTGCCGGGCAATATGCGTCGCGCCACGAGGATCTCACAGCACTCCGATCACATGTTTGGTCGCGAGATGTTGCGTCGCGGCCAAGCTATAAAATATGGTGAGGCTCCGTTGTTCTTTCTCAAGTATCCCGGCGGCATAAAGAATGCCGAGATGTTTCGATGTTGCCTTGAACGAAAGCTTGATCTCTTCCGCAATGTCCCCGACCGAGGCCTCCCGAGTCTTTTTGAGATACCGGAGGATGGCGAGGCGGCGCCTGTTTGCCAGCGCCTTCATTTGTTTCTCAACTTCTTTCATGACATTGATAAGATATCACAATTTTCCTTATTCGCCTATTCGCGCGAATTAGAGAATAAGGGGAGATGGGAGAATGCGAACCTTATACCCCTTATTCGTGAGAATATGTCCATAGAAAGAACTGAAGGGTTCTACAAAAAAGTTGCCGCCGCACGCCTGCGCATTTGCTTATAGTAGCAAGTGCAGACAGAGTAGGGCCGTGGAAATAATACAACATGCCGAGACTCAATCAATTGTGGCTGTCACCATTACTTCACGCGGAAATATTATGACACGTTGCTCTTCAATCAACAGTGTCCCCATTACCTTACATCCTCTTAATTGCACGCCCCGTTGGTACAACCATTAGAGCAGTAGTGGTACGCCTGCCCAATGATGCCGCCAAGCGCACCCCCGTTAGTGGCATCAGGCCAACAAACGTATTCAATTAAATTAGGATCTGGATTTCCTTTCATCCTATTAGTACAAACATCAGTATAGGTAGCATCTGGAGTGGTGACAGACCCCCTTACGTTCCAAGGAAGATTCCCAGAGTTAAGACCTGCGACAGGAGAGCAGGAACGCCAATTCGTGCTATGCGTCGTAATGCTGACGGGATTGCTTTCCTGCGAAACATTTCCATTAGCATAATGAGCAATCATCGTTAAAACATAGTTAGTAGATGGACTAACATTCGCCGCACTACACAAATTAGTCTTGAGGGAGGGTTCCAAAAAATAGTACGAACCTGGACTTATCGCCTGACTATAATTATCAGTATCAACCGAACAAGAAACGGTATTATTCATTCCAAGCGCAATACCTGAATCTAAGACCGAATACCCAACCACTGTTGCATTATCGCTTGCAGGGAACCACCTCAAACTAATATTCGAACTGGGATTACCATAATCAAGCGAAAGTGTGGCGGTAAAATCCGTCGGCGGAGTGCCGATTGGAACTGTGGTCAGTGTCACAAAAGATTGCTCACTACTTGTTGCGGTATTTCCACTGCCGTCTTTTGACACGACAACATAAGAATATGTTCTTGAGGAAGATAGGCCACTGAGACTTACGCTGTGACTCGTTACATATTGAGCATCACTTCCTAGCGGAGTAGTTGTTGCAGGAGAGAAATAGACCCTGCTGTCAGATGGTTCATCAGTGGTCCAAGTAATAACAGCAGTAAAGCTTGTTGCGGATGCAACGATATTCGATATCACTGGTGCTGTTGTGTCGGTCGTCGGTAACCCTCCTCCGCCCGAACTTGCGGGTTGAGCGGGGGTTGCAGGCGTTGCAGACACGGTCGTCGTACCAGTTTGACCAATAGGTTCGGCGGGAACTGCCGGAGTCGCGGGGACCGTTTCTGACGGAGTCGTTGTCGGATGGTTCCCGGCACTATTCTCCGGGACAAACGATGTTGGACTATCGGTGTTGCCGACACTATTTTCGTTACCACTCCCGCTCTCAGTTGCGACGACCGCAGTTGGTGACGGAGAACCACCGCCACTAACACCCGACGATATTTCACTTAGTTTCGCACGGGTTTTTGGCCCGACAATGCCTACTGTTTCGATACCATTCGCTTCTTGTAATCTTTTCACTGCGGCCTCGGTGAGTCGACCAAAATAGCCGGTGACCAACCCTTCGGGGTAAACATCAGGTAGTCTGCTCAAAAATTCTTGAAGGGCCTTGACCTCGTCACCAGCCATTCCAAACCTCAACGTCTTGGTGGTTTTTAGTTCCCACTCAACCGCCGATAAATTCTGTTTCGACTCGACGAGTGACGCCTTCAACTCATCTATTTTGAACTGGATGGCCGTAATCTGTTGAACAATTTCATTGACCGTGAGCATGCTGGCCGGTTGTGGCGCAACGGCAAATGAAACGAGTGGGAGAGAAAGGAGGATTATGCTAACAAAAACGAGCATCTTAGTTTTCATATCCATGGGGGTTTCAAGAAATGATAAAGTTCGATACTTCAAGCCTACTCCCCTCCCTTGCTTTTGCCAACGTTGCCCGTTTCTCGTCAATGCTCCGTAGGCAAACTCGTAAACCACCCAAAGAAACCCGACTTCTTCATCTCCATTTGCTTATAGTAGCAAGTGCGAGAGATCAAAAGGCGACACGTTTCAAATCTTTTTGGAGGCACGCCCCGTAGTTCCGCCTTAGGCAGATACTACAGGGGGACTGTTCCTCAAGTTCCTACTCTGTTTCCTCCTTATTGAAAGCTTTTATAAAATCTCCGTTTTCGAAAATAACACGCTGGTCGCGCTCAAGATTGCCAAAGAAGACGCCGAATAAATTCTTTTCGTACTTCCCGGTAAACCCTGCTTCGAGTCGCAAAATTACAAATTTATCACGTCCTTTTTCCTTGTCATCTTTTGTATCATAGTATGCCCTTGTTAGGTTGAGTTTCCGATTTGCCGTGTTTATTGCACTGTCCATTGCGTCGTTTGGCCTTCTGTCATACCCAATAGAAGTTGAAAACAGAAATATTCCCGGAATGAACTCCGTCACAAAATAATCTAACTTTGTGGGGTGCCTGAACATCATGTTTTTTACCTTCTCCCCTTCCTTCTCCCCAATCTCACTTTTGTAGCCAAAAAAACCAAGATGATTTTCTATCTGTTTAAAAAATTCGTTCATGTTATTTATATTATTCCTGTTAATAATTCCCTTTTTTATTATATTCATACTAAGCATATTAGTGAGTGAGATCAAGCTACTCACCCTTGTTAGTGCTTCTGTTGCGTCCCCCGTTTTTATTAGAGCACTATTTATATCTTGAGATTTTTTGTTTTCGGGCATGCCGTAGATCTACGAAGTTCTCTTCTTCGACTTTCTTACCTCCTTCTGTAATTTTTTAAACTCTTTTTTTAGTGACTCAAGTTCTTGCTTAAATGCGCTGACTTTCCCTTTTATATATGCATCGAGAGCCTTCCTGTCGGCGGAAAGCTTGTATTCGTCCTTTTCCAGCAATTCGTTGATATCTGCGGTCTCGTTTTTTATTTTTTCGCGCTTTCGAATGACTCTCTTCCGCAATTCTTCCTTATCAACGTTCTTCTCGGGAGCAGAGACTGCGAACGAACCCTTCTCAATCTGTTCAAGAATCTCGGTAACCCTTTCAATGTCATTTTTCCTGTTAGCCTCATTCAATTCTACAAACATCTTGGCTGCCTCCTTTTGCTTCATCTCAGACAAATTCGAGAACTTATCTGGATGACAGAGGTGCGCTGCCTTCCTGTACATCTTTGACAACTGTTCCGCGTCCTCTTCGGTCAGCGTTGCCACATCTTCCTGCTTCCGGTTTTTCTCTGCGGCGCTTTCGTACTTCTCCCATTCGCGTTCAATTTCTTCGTATTCCTTCTTCAGTCTCTCTTCTTCCAATGTAGACTTTTCTTTTTTCTCTGTTGTGAGACTCCTTTTCAACATAACTATCTCTCTCCTGAGGTAAATGATATCTTTGATCAGAGAACCCATTGCTTTCATTAATACAGCCTCTAGTTGAAGGATCTTCTTGGTAATTTCCATCTTCTTAAAATTTGCCTCCTCTAGCCTCAAATCCAGCGAATCATTCTCGAACAAAAGCGCCGCGATCTCCGGATCGACATACACGACCAATCCCCTGTTCTTTTTTATAAATTCTTCAATTGCAGCAACAGCACCAGGGATTTCGTCATCGTATATGAGCTTGAGTATTTTCTGGATTGAAACATCGTGCCTCAGCCGACTAATGTGCTTCGCCTGTTGTTTAACCCCAGGGATATCACCTAAGCCGATTAAATTTCTGATGACATCGAACCGCTTTATCACTTTTTCTAAGTCCATCGCAGGCGGCGGAGCAGTGTTAGGGTAATATCGAGTAACAAGCTCAAAGAATTCCTGTGTAAATTCGTCTGCAAGTTCGGGATTGCCCGTGATGACGGTTATATTTTCTTTATTTTTTCTGGCTGCGTTATATGTCCAATTGTAGGAGCCGTTGATCACCTTCGTGTCGTCTATCACGCAAAATTTATTGTGCATGAGCGACTCGTCCTCATATTCCGGTACAAGATATACGCTACCACCCGCTTTCACGATAGACTCAAACCAGGGCAGGGACTTTGCGTTCTTGGCGTCCTCCATTGATAAGACGACAACCCTAATTCCCTCCTTGGCTTTTTTGCGGAGCAGATCAAGTATTTCCTTGTCGGTAAACCATGCAACGGCGACAATGACGGAAAACTGCGCTTCTCCAAGTTCTTTCATTATTTGCCGTCGTATGTTCTTAAAGTAAGCTTTTGTTTCCATAAAAGAGGGTTGGTTTGTACTCGAATTATTTAAATAATTTTCATGAGCTAAATGCGGGCAACGCCTTATATTTGCCTATATTTCTTCCGCTAGTCGTTTCTCCGGATAAATACAGCCCGCTAACAAAAATTAATTTTTCAAAAAGATCATCGAAGGTTTCGAGATTCCCTCCAGGCAACACGTCGTTAATGAAATAAATCGCTTTCTCGGGGTCTTTTCCACTCAATACGGCTGCGGCCCAATATGAAATCATATTTGAAGCCAATCCATGACAAATGTATGAGTATTCAATTTTCTCAAGATCCTCGTCATTGCCACTAGCGGCACTTTCAATCGCTTGAGCGGAGTCTGAAAAACAAAGTTTTGCGGTGATGGGAACATCATTACTTAGCATTAAATCAAGATTGGGATGAATTTTCTCAAGCTGTATTTTCCTTCTGGTGTCATGAATAATTTTTAGAGCTTTATTAAAATCAATATTTGGGTTTTCACCTGGACTTTTATCTCTTGCACTCACGAATTCAGCGACTTTTGGCCAGAGCGCTTTCCCCGCATACAGATCATAAAATAAGTTCGTCATCACCTTGCGTGGATATTCTTTTCTCGTATACCTTTTTCTCCACCCCAAAAGGATGTCGTACTTATCCTGTAGATTTTTATCCAAAACATATTCTTGATTTTCGTTTTTCAACATGACGCAAAAAATCAGCAGTGTACTATTATTCACAGTAACTCACCTCCTCAATGGGCATATCGAGCGACTTTGCGAACCAGTCTCTTGCTGACTCTTGGTCGCCGAGGGCGTCGATGAGTTTGTTTTCGAGTGCGAGGGCTCCGGGCATTGATGCGCCGTCGGCGAGTTTGGCCACATCTTCTATGGGAAGCCCGCGGTTCTCGGCAACGATTCGGACAAACTCCTCGTGAGAAATTTTCAGGTCTCGCTCAATGAGAGCACGCTCCTCCTTTGTTAGTGGTTTATCGGGATTAAGATAGTCCTTGTACTTCGCAGACGCAAGGGGAACAAAAGTAAGTCCCTCCTTCTTGTTCTTCTCCACATTGTCAACATAAGAGTACGTTACACCGATGTCGCCCACGTCCGACATTGGGTCGGCAAAAATGATCTCCGCACCGGAGGCGGCCATGTACGCACCCGAGGTGCCGATCTCTCGAATGACCGCCACGACGGGGATGGAAGAGCGCTTCATTGCGTCCATGATTACTCGGGATGCGACAGGCGCACCGCCCGCGGAGTCAATGCGCATCAGGATGCCGAGGATGCCGGGCTCCATTTCAGCTTGGCGGATCCTCGCGACGATGTCGTCCGCATCAGCGACATCGTTATCAGCTTTGTATAGTTCTCCGTAAATTCCAATGTCTCCGTTAATGGCGATTACCGCAATATTGCAATATCCGTCACCGATCATCGTTCCTCCGTTGTATCCGCTCCACTCGTCATTCCAGTCTCCCCAGATTTTTAGACCCCAAGAGAATGAACCCACCACAATGAGTGCCGCTAAAATGATGAGAAACATCGGCTGACGCGGCATCAGCATGCATGCGTGCGTAAATCGACGCAGTCTTTCCCTGTTACTGACTGAATCCTCGGGTGTCGAGCTCAAGGTAGAAAAGAAAAGTCTTACAATGGCAAGAATTATGGCCACGCCGGTTACCACTGCGAGTATCGCCATGCTTACGTCGGTCAGTACAGAGGGATACCTGTCATCAGCCCAAAAGACGATGAGTGTAATCAGTGTTGGAATTAAAACGAGAACAAGAACTGCAAGTATTTTGTTGTACATTTAAGTATTCTCAGCCTACTCCCCTCCCTTGCTTTTGCCAATTCGCCGTCACTCGTAGACTTCGTGAGTCCCTGCATCGAGGTAGTAGGTGGTTTTCTTGTCGATCCTTAGCACGACACGATAGGTGAAGTTCGCAGAAAACGCGTACCACCCCTTGAACTTCCCGTGGAGTTTATGAAGTTCGAGTTTCCTGTTATTGGTGCCTTGCTCAAACAATTTCACCGCCTGGATGATGTCATTCTGCACTCCTTCATCGCACTTTTTAAGAGAGCGCAAAAAGCGGGCGGTATATAAATACTGCCTGCCCGAATGACTGCTGTTCAATCGAGCGGGCATATCAAAACTGCTTCAGCAGTCTCTTGAGGTCTCCTTTGTATACTCGCTCGGCCTTAATATCCGCCTCTGCTTCTTGTAAGCGAGACAGCGCGCGTTCTTCCTGAAGCCGCCCGAGCGCATAGCGCACGAGGTGTGCCTTTGATTCGCTTGTCCCCGACTTCAACTCTTCACGAATGAACGACTCGAGCTCCTTGGTGATGGGTACGGTGATGGTGGTCATGTACTACAGGATAGTACTATGAGGTAGCGCGGTCAAGGCACCCCCTCTCTATTGGTCTGGAGTACCCCGTAACTTTGCTATAAGGTCTCGGACATGCGACCGATTTTTTTGTTATACTTTTGCATATGGAGAAGAATTGCGGGTGCGATATACAGGCGGAGGTCGCGAAATACGGTCGGCCGATGCATATGGCCGAGAAGCCGAAGGAGCCGATCCGCGCCAAAACAGGAACGGACCGCGAATGCAAAACGTGGGACACGGAAGCGGCGCTCCGTATGCTCCGGAATAATCTCGACCCGAAAGTCGCCATCAGTTCCGACGAGCTCATCGTCTACGGCGGGGCGGGACGAGCGGCGCGCAACTGGCATGAGTACAATAAGATCGTCATGGCGCTCAAAGGTTTGAACGAGGACGAAACGCTCTGCGTTCAATCGGGCAAGGCGGTGTATATCGCGAAAACGCATCCGTCCGCTCCGCGCGTCATCATCGCGAATTCAAATATTGTCCCGAAATGGGCGACACAGCAATATTTCAACGCGCTCGACCGCAAAGGCCTCATGATGTACGGGCAGATGACTGCCGGCTCATGGATCTACATCGGCACGCAGGGAATTCTTCAGGGAACGTACGAAACGTTCGCCGCCTGCGCGCGGATGGATTTCAACGCCGATTCTTTGCGCGGGAAATTCGTGCTCACCGCCGGCTTGGGCGGCATGTCCGGCGCACAGCCGCTCGCGGTCACAATGAACGACGGCGTCGTCTTGGTCGTCGAACCGCGTCGCGACCGAGTGGAACAGAAAGTGCGCGAAGGATATTGCGATGTCCTCGCGAACGACCTCGACGAAGCGCTCCAACTTGTGAATGAGGCCGTTGCGAAGAAGATCCCCCGCTCCGTCGGGCTCGTCGGGAACGCCGCACTTGTGCACCCTGAACTCGTGAAACGCGGAATCACCCCCGATATCGTCACCGACCAGACCTCGGCACACGACCTTTCGAGCTACATTCCTTTGGGCAACATGGAAGAGCTCGACCGACTGCGCGTCGAAAACACCAAAGAATACGAACGGCGTGCGCGCGAGGCGGTCGTAGCACAGGTCGAAGCGATGCTCACAATGCAGAAGCGCGGCGCGGTCGTCTTCGACTACGGCAACAACCTACGTGCGCAAGCCGAAAGCGGGGGGCTGGCCGTGCGCGGAAAAGACGGGGAGTTCCTCTACCCCGGATTCGTCGTCAAATATGTGCGTCCCCTCTTTTGCGAAGGGAAAGGTCCCTTCCGTTGGGCGATCCTCTCGGGGAAGAAAGAAGAACAACGCGAGATCGACGACATGCTCCTCGATCTCTTCCCGAGCAACACTCTCCTCCGCCGCTGGATTACCAAGGCGCAGGAGAAGGTCCCCGTCATCGGACTTCCGACGCGTATCTGTTGGCTCGGCTACGGCGAGCGCGCGAAGTTCGGTCTGGCGCTGAACGACCTTGTGCGCTCGGGGAAAGTCTCCGCACCCGTCGTGATAGGCCGCGACCACCTCGACACCGGCTCCGTCGCAAGCCCCGACCGCGAGACGGAAGGGATGAAGGACGGCTCGGACGCCGTCGCCGACTGGCCGCTTTTAAACTTCGCCTTGAATGCCGTCTCGGGCGCCTCATGGGTCTCCTTCCACCACGGGGGCGGTGTGGGGATCGGCAATTCACTCCATGCGGGAATGGTCATCGTTGCCGACGGCACGAAAGAGCGGGAGCCCCGACTCGAACGTGTGCTCACCGTCGACCCGGGAATAGGCATCGCGCGGCACGTCGACAGCGGCGAGGAAGTCGCGGTCGCAACGGCAAAAAAGAAGGGAGTGAAAATTCCCGGCGAAACATGCTGACAATCGCGCACATCGCCGAACTCGCGACCGGAAGAGCGCGTGAGGTCGGGACGGAAATCATCCGCGACGCGGCAGTGGTCGTTGACGGAGAAAAGATTGTCGCGAACGGAAAGACCTCTCAACTCCTCAAGCGCTTTCCGAAACGAAAGGGCGACAAGGAGATCGACGCGACGGGAAAGATCGTCATCCCCGGATTCGTCGACTGCCACACGCACTTGGTCTTTGCCGGCTCCCGCGCCGAGGAATATCGCGACAAGATACGCGGAGTAAGTTACGCCGCTCTCCACAAAAAGGGACGCGGCATCCATAGCACCGTCGCGGCAACACGGCGTGCGAGCGAAGAGGAACTTTTTGCGTCCGCCAAAAAGACCCTAGACGAGATGCTTCGCCTCGGAACGACGACGGTCGAGATCAAAAGCGGCTACGGCCTCACCTTGGGCGACGAGCTCAAGATCTTGAGCGTCATCCGCCGCCTCAAGAAAACCGCGAAACAGGATATCGTCGCCACCTTCCTCGGTGCGCACACGGTCCCTCGTGAATATAAGGGGAAGCGCGGCGCGTATGTGGACCTCGTCGTGGATACGATGCTCCCTAGGGTCGCGAAGGAAGGACTCGCCGAATATGTCGATGTTTTTTGCGACCCCCTAGGTTTCACCGCAAAAGAAACGGGGAAAATATTCGCACGGGCAAGAGCACTCGGACTTCCGGTGCGCGTTCACGGCGAGCAGACCGCGCACGGCGGTGGCGCGGCGGCTGGTGCGAAATTTCACGCCGCGAGCGTCGACCACTGCGACCACCTCCGTGACGGCGACATTGCGCTGATGAAACGCTCCGGCACGACCGCCGTCATCCTCCCCGGCGTCCTCCTCCACACGATGGAGTGGCAGAACACCGCTCTCCCCGCCGTCGTGAAAAAATTACGCGCCGCCCGCGTGCCTATAGCGCTCGCGACCGACTACAATCCGGGAAGTTCGCCCCTCCTTTCCATGAAACTCGTCATGGATCTCGGCATGCGTTTCTTCCGTATGGAGGGCGGGGAATGCCTCGCCGGCGCCACAGGGCACCCCGCCGTCGCGCTCGGATTGGGAAAGCGCGTGGGGAGCATCGAGGCGGGGAAGCAGGCGGATCTCCTCGTCATCGACGCGCCGTCGGTCGCGGAGTACCTCTACCGGATCGGGGAATCCCCCATTGCCCTTGTGGTGAAAAAGGGGGCTGTGGTCATAAAGAACTGACGGGGGCGGGCGCTCGGGCGGCATCCCCACCGTGGATGTTGTCCTCGACGTGGCGGACGCGCTATAATGGACGCATTAACAACAATAAAATAAACGGTGCCGAGCGGGCTTTGTCGGCATCAATGACAAAATGAACGATTTTATCTCCAACGAACAGCGGGACTATAAATTCAAGATCGGCACGATCCTCGCGTCGTCCCTCTCGGGATTCATCGCCGGTGCGGCAATCGCAAGCATCGCGTGGCTCCTCTATATCATCGTCGAACGCGGCGGCGCATAAAGCGTCTCCGGAAGGTGACAATAGCCGCCATCGAGCGGTTTTATTGTGTTCCGTCCACCATTGGGACACGGGGATGTATTCAAAACTTTTCTCGCTCTTGATTGGAGACGAGCCAAACAAGGTTTGGTGCCGATTTCACATACTTTGCGGCTTCGCATGAGTCCACAGTCCGTTAAACCATGCCTGCATGGTGTCGTGGTGTTCTTGAGATGCAATCAATATACAATAACCGTTTTTCAGCGAGGAGATGTAGAGCGTCTTGTCGTCAAAAAGAAACGTGGTCGTGGAAAACGTCTCATGCATAACGGGAGGCAAGATCCGGACCTCTGAAAGATCCGCATAATATTTTTTCAAAACGGCCGGGTCGACGGGCTTCTCCCATAAATTCCGCGTCCGGATCTTTCTTCCTGAACGCAAGGTGACATATCGCTCGACAAAATCACGACCAATGTCCCAAAAAAAGTTTTTTTGTGGCGCAACGATGTCAATGCTCTTGGCTCGGCAATATAATGTTTCCATAACGATGTTTTTCACCGCATCTTTCCCCTCAAAAAAAGCAACGGACGGGCGCTCGAACGCTTTCTGGCTGACCAGTGTGGCCGCAAAAGCTTGAGCAAGAACCGCCGTCGTGGCGGCTTCCTCTTTGATCTCCTCGGCAATTGTCGCGAGGCGATTTGCGGACTCTAGTCGAAAGCCTTTATCTCCGACTAGTCCGGTTTTACTCACCAATCCCCTCCGCTCGAGACAGCCCAGTGCGTAATACACTGTGGGACGCTTCAGTCCCGAGGTTTTCACAATGTCAGATGCGCGAGTAGCACCGCTGGTGAGCGCAAGATAGACGTCGACCTCGGATCCGCTGAGGCCTAATTTCTGGAGTATTTTTCGTGGTTCCTGCATGATGCCCGAAGTTAAGATTTGTATAGTTATTATTATACATTATTGACACTCTTCCCGCAAGCACTAAGCTGGTGACAGTGCGGTACTTTGAAAGGAGAAAGTCGTGGGAATGTTCGGTCCGCGTAAGGGTACGTGGTGGCTCAAGAGCGAAACTGACCCAAGGTGGAACTGCGGCGGTGACGGCTATGTTGGCGGGTTTGTCATGCCGTGTGAGTGCGAACAACGGCTGAAGGAGTTGAAGCGCGAATACGGGAGGCCGCCCAAAGATCTGGAGTGGGGCTACATGAAAGATTAAGGCCCCGTCCATAAATAAGTTCTACAAAATATGGACGTGGCACAAGGGGCCGTAACCGCAAATAACGATGAGGTTATTTGTGGACGGCATCTACGCAAGAATTTGCTCGAGGGATTCATCGATAACGACAAGGAGAGATCATGTCGCAAGTAGTAAAGACACACTGGCTTAAACTTTGTGAGCATCTCGGGGCCTGGTCCCCCATCGCAGAGTCAATATATGAAGATATTCTCGACCAGTACACCCAACCACATCGTCGATACCACACGATGGAGCATATTGAGGCGGTTCTTCGGGAATTTGACGACGCGAGACACCTCGCCAAAGACCCGGACCTCATGGAATTTGCGCTCGTCATGCACGATGCTATCTACAATCCGCGGCGAGACGACAACGAGGAGCGAAGCGCGGAGTTCGCAGACATCGCCTCTCATCGTCTTTGGATTGGAGGTTCTTTTTCCTCCGTGACGGCTTTCAGCGCACGATCAGGGAAAATGATCCTAGCTTCCAAACACCTCACCGCTACCGACGACCCGGATACGATGCTTTTCCTCGATCTTGACCTTGTGATCTTGGGGAAATCACGGGAAACATTCGACAGGTACGACAGGCAAATACGACAGGAGTATTGGTTCGTGCCTGACGCCGTCTATCGGAAGAAGCGAAAACAAGTAATGGCATCTTTCTTGAAACGTCCGTCGATATATCTCACTGACCATTTCAAGCAAAAATACGAAGAAAGAGCGCGAGAGAATATCGAGCGCATCATGTGACCCAAAGGACCCCTTACGGGGGGTCCTTTTATTCTTAATGTTGGGGTGCCGTGGTCAGGGACGTTAGAACTGTTTTTGAGCGTTTAAACGATCCTACCATCTACATTCCAGTACTTCAACCAACCGAGTAACTTCTTACCCCACTCCGCTCACCACTATATGTTTTCACAATTACATTGATGAAAAGCTGGATAATTTTGGGTATGCGTCTTCTTTTGCCTGCGAGCTAAAAATGTCAGTCCCAAAACCCGTGGGCGTGTACGAGGGGGTTTCTTCTGCCTGTGATCTTAAATCTCGAAACCGCAGAGGCTCGCCATGTAATGCGTCCAACTTCTCCTTCAGTTGTTGAATCTGCTCTTGGGGAATCTGCGAAAAATCAAAGGGGGACCTAATTATGAACCGCAGAGTCTCTTCGGGTTTCACCTTGCGCTCACCAAAACCACGCATCTCGAGCTCACGTTGCACTGCGGGGCTATCAAACACCTTGTGGGGCTGATGAACAACAGCCATTGAATATCCTGCCTCAAGAAGTGCTCTTGCCTTGCTTTTGCCACCATCTCTAATGAAAATATCAACGGCTTGTCTTTGTCTGTAGGTGAGTTTATTGTCTTCTGCTTCCATATCCCCATTTTAACACAAAAAAGCACCTCGTAAGTGCTCTCGCGCCCCGTGATCTACTACCATATGCTACCCTTTGCTACCATGTCTCACCTTCTCTAGTTCGATGCGGATCACATTGCGACAAAGGGCCTCCATGAACTGCATGCGCCTTATTATGAGCTCATCGGTGCTTTGCTGGTCATTCATAAGTTGCCGATACTCCTCAGTGGAGATAACTGTCTTACCCTGAGTACCCACTGGGCCAATCACTATTTTATCCATGTTCACAATTGTACCCCACCCTCCGAAACACTACTTCTTTTGTGATCTCCCTTGACCTTCTTCTCTTAATTTCATCTTTATGCCTATTGCCATGGTCGTAAGAAGAAAAAAGCCAATATCATCCAGGTCATCATCACCTAGCTTCGATGTGCGCTCTAGGCCAATTTCCTTGTTTAATGCCCTCCTTAACTCTTCTCGTGCCTCATGGGAAAGTTTATCCATGCTTTTTTCTTTTCTTGGCATATATCAAAATTTTTTGACGTACACCCTACCAATCAACGGCGCCTGATCCCTGTTTCCCCAAACGTTAGTTGGTTCAATATTTTACTTGATGTAGTCGAATGATAGAGACCCCTGAACGCCCTGCATTGCTGACTCAGCACGGTTATTATTTGTGTCCATGACTAGCGAAGAAATAGACATGTCTTTTTCTGGCAACCACCTAGCTCCTCGTTTGACCAATTCACTAACCCCAGAGTTCTCGTCTGGGTTTCGCTTGGCCCACAAAGGCACCCAGTCCTTTTTGAGGTTTTCTACCGCACCACTCCACGTACCACCCTTATCCTTATCGCTAGCAACAACAACAGCGGCATCGGACATGCAATATACGTACTTATTGCGTCCCATTGCATTACCAACATTGAAACTTGCTTCAGGGCTATATGGAGAAATTAGCAACAGACTGCCTGACATTAGATACTCTCGATATTTTAGCGACGTTACTAAATGCATTAGGCCGTTAGAAAGTACGCCAACAGCAGAGCCGCCACATTTAAGCGCTCCTAGCATCGCCGCCTCATCTATTCCTTTTGCGCCGCCTGAAATCACCGAGTATCCTTGTCCGCAGATTTCATCACCTAGAAATGCGGCATATTCCATATCGCTTGTAGTGGCATTACGAGAGCCGATAACAGCAACGGCATTACTGTTCATTAATTTCAGGTTCCCACAATAGAAAAAAAGTGGGGGTGAGAATGTTGACAGTCGCTTTTTTAAACGATGAGGATAGTTAGCATCGCCACGGGTAACAACTAAAATTCCTGCTCGCTCCCATCTCTCGACACTGAGTGCCAGCGCGGCAGACCGACCAAGCAACGACTGAATGCGCTCAGTTGTAATGGTTTTGTCCTTCCATCCGACTAGTACGTCCTCAGTATCATGCAACAATCCCTCGGGGTTTCTGCCGTTTTTGCTTAACCACGACGCAAATCTCCCCCACTCAGTGGGCGACAACGGTTTGTGGTTGCCACCAGATGACTCTCCAAAATATGCAGTCAATAATAGTATGGATTGAGTTGTGGGGTTCATATCAGGCATTACTGGTTGTGGCTAACGCAACTGGCCAAATAGGCCCGGACCCTGCTCGTCTTAATAAAGCAGCAACAACAGTCATCGTCCACGCCGAATCAACTATATCATCAATGAGCAGAGCTGGCCCCACGGGAATACTATCAGCAACTGAAAAAACGCCATCTAAATTCGAACATTGATGGAATCTATTTTCCTGAAGTTTTTGAGGATCATTGTCTCGTAACTTTGTCACCACCTCAATGAACGGGAGTTCGAGTTGGGCAGCAACTCGACGTGCAAAATCTGGTACTAATTCAGGATGCCTCAAAGATGGAACGCACGTCACCCACGTTGGCGCTGGCTGTGGTTTCCACCTTTTGGATATCATTTCGAACACCGCCATGACCAGTTCGTCACTAAATCTATCCTCATGTTTGTCGTCTCTAACATTATGACCCCATCCCGCATCACCCCACCGAGAAAGTGTGCGCCCGGTTTCCGCCCTAAGATTGATCGGTAAATTTCCAGAGAAGCTATATATTGGAAAGGCCCCCGGTGCAACTTGCTTTTTACACTCGAGCGGCATTTCTGATGTCTTCAGGAATAATGCGGCCTCGACTGTAACTTTGTCGCTGTATGTCTCTGAAACAACGGGGTGACCGAGGCAGTTTGCGCACTTGTTACACACACGCGCATGCGCATCATCAAGTGCTCGGGAAAGGTAAACCATTAAGCACTCTTCGCTTTGAATATAACCCTGGACTTCCTCCCACTCAACTATACGTTGTCGCGTTAACCGATTTATTTTTTCATGATCCATGCGATATGCTGTGGGTGTGCGTCTCCATTGAGAGCCAATCTTGAGCACTGGTGGCGGAGATTCGACGGACAAATATTTTAGGACCTGTTCTATTTTGCCTTTTGATATATTTATATATCCCTCTATGTCGCGAACGTTTAAACCATCGTGTTCTTCTAAAAGACTTAGGAGCGAATTTACCGTTCTCTCAGACGGAAACGCACTCTCTCTGAAGTACTCCTGAATGTCGTCATCTTCTTTTCCGGATAGTAATATGCCGACGGCATGATCGATGGCGCGGCCAGCACGACCTACCTGCTGGTAATAAGAAACAATTGATCCTGGTGCTTGAAAATGTATGACAAAACCAAGATCTGGCTTATCGTAACCCATTCCGAGTGCGACTGTTGCAACCAATACCTTGATCTCATTATTAAGAAGAAGACCTTCAAGATGTTTACGATATTCGTTTGGGTCAGGGTGTTCAAGACTCGTCACGTCACTATAATATGACCTTGCGGCAATGCCCCTGGAATTGAGCCAGTCAGAAACCCTATCCGCATCCCTCTTTGTTAATGTATAGACGATTCCCGTACCATCTATGTTCGGCAAATTGTCGGCCAACCACGCAAGGCGTGCCGACTGATCAGGAAGGCTTATTGTTTGAAGCGCGAGTGTCTCTCTCAATAATGGACCTCTCTGGATCTCAATATCACCGAGCTGAGTTTGTATGTCGTTAATTACTCGATCATTCGCCGTTGCTGTTGTACCAAGCAGTGGAACATTAGGTGGCAAATGCTGCAAGATACTAACTAAGCGTCGATAATCTGGGCGAAAATCATGACCCCAATCAGATATGCAGTGAGCCTCGTCAACAACAAGTAGGCCGATACTTTCTGCAATGGGCAGCAATACGTCACGAACAAAATCATCATTCGCCAACCGTTCTGGCGATATCAACAAAGCATCCACGTCTCCTGACCGCACTGTTCGGATCAATTCTGGCCAATTCTCAGTATTTGTAGAATTAATTGTAAGAGCACTTATTCCGAGACGACTGGCAGCCTCGATTTGATTTCGCATTAGTGCTAGCAGTGGTGAAACAATCAAGGTTGGCCCTTTTCCGCTATCACGCAACATGCGTGTGGCAATGAAATATACTGAACTTTTCCCCCAGCCAGTTCGCTCGACGACCAATAACTTTTTTGTCCTATTGACCAATGCGTCAATTGCCTCCCATTGGCCGGCCCGAAAATCAGCAATCGGCGATTGTAGAGATCGGCGGAGAAAGATAAGTGCATCATTTCGACTAAAATTTGGCATCGTAAAATCTTCTCTCATCCAGAATCGTCTTTTTTTCTTAATCACAGTGTGTTTTTCGCTATATCATATGCACAATGGATCGAACCTGTTTGGTGAGCTAGATAAGACGATCGGTCTCTAGGCTGGCGATAAAAGCATTGAAGCTCGGGGATTTTGTCCGCGCCTTTTCAATATCAAAATGTCTTCCCATAACTTCAGCCATCTTAATTGCCCCGTGAACATCAGGGGAAAGAATCGTCTTGATGTTTCCTTTTGAATCGGAAATCCTTTCTGGCTCTTCTCCAAGCAGTCTTTTAAATGCGGCATTTTCTGACCTATTTAAATAAGGAAAATGCTCATTCAGTCCGGCAAAATACCAACACTCTATTTCATTTTCAACGACATCCACTCTGCATCCAGCAAACGGTACACCAGAACTCCTGAGTGCTGCTTCGATTTCCTCTTTCTTTGTTTGTTGTCCCACCTTGTCGGTAAATATGTGGTCAACAATAACTCGATAATGGACTTCTGCGTCCCCATAGATGTATTTTTTATTTTCGATTACGGCATTTGCCATCCTGTATGTTTCAGTTCTTCTCAGTCGAGCCTTGCCACCTTCCGGATTAGTTGCTAGTGGAGGGAACGGAAAAAACCAAAAAAGCCCCTCACCTTTTTGAAATAAATGGGGACTTTTTTCTTCAAGCGGCAAAAAGCCAAGTTTACTCTGCAGTAGGCTGGGCAAAAAATGCCTTTCGCTCGGACCCTCTCCAATTAATACACAAAGATTAGTCATATTCCTTGTTTGGGAAAATATCGTCTATCAAGCCATCAACAAAAAGTTCTGAGTTCTTTTTCTCCAAAAACATTTTTCGGTCCTTCTCTGGCAAAAGATGGATTACTTTTTCGTAATCGTAAATATTACACCGATTCGCCAACTTCTTAGAGCCTGGCAGAGAAGGGGTGTCTTTCAAGAGGAAGAGTTCCTTCTTTTCGAAGCCGTCAATAAAGTAAGGAGAGTGGCTAGACATAAATAGTTGCACTTTTTCGGAAAGGGACTTGATGACCTCCATAAATTGAGGCATCAATCTCGGGTGTATCAGGGAGTCTATCTCGTCAAAAATCATCATATTGGGAGATTTATAACTTTTTTCCACCTCAGGCAATCGCGTCCAATTCAAAAGGAGGATAAAAAACAACAGAGTGGATGTACCGTTAGAAATAGTCCAGATGTCACGAGGTCCATTGGGCGAGTCAACGCAAATTTCGCCCTTATTTGTTCCCTTAGCACTAATCGAAATTCCAGTGACTATGCCGTCAGTGTAGGTTTTTAAGTCGCCATTAAAATTCTCATGTTGCTTCTCATTGCGCTGTAAATCAGCAAGGAGGAATATAAATTTGGATTTATCGAACGGGACATTGCTCAAACTAAATCCGTCACTTTTCTCTCTCGGTTTTAACCGATCAGCTGCCTGTTCGTATGTCTCCCTTGTTTCCCTAATCGTAACAAAACGATGTATATCGGCTGTCCTATTAACCCAACTTATGACAGTTTTGTTAAAATCAAAGAAAAAATTCAAGTACTCTTCTTGATTGGGAAATACCTTTTTCGAAACTTGAACAACTTTTGTGGCACTTTGTTGAATTTCTTTATTAAAACTCTCTTCATAGACCAATTTATTTTCGACGCTTTTATATAGATCTTCCCGATTATCTTTAAAATCCTCCCATTTAACATTATTGTCGCTATCGTTACCAAAAAAGCGTCCAGTAAAATATAACTTATGAACCTTAGACAACCCTCGCGTATCAATTGTCTTCTCATAGAGAAATCCTGACGGGTTGATGCAGAAAAACTTCTTCTGATCATCGAGAAGGTAGCATACGTCACTTTTTATTTCGCCAACCGTGGCAGTAATTTGGGCGTAGTCTTTGCCTGGGTGGCACGTAACTACATTATTTGAAAAATACTCCGAATAGTCTCTTTCTCTGCTTAGGGACTGACTCAGGGCGAGCAAGAAATTTGATTTTCCGCTAGAATTTTTCCCCGTAAGAACATTAATTTTGTGAAAATTAATGTCTGCCCGGACAATGTTTCTAAAGTCCTTTATCTTGATATTTGTTATCCTCATGGAATAAATTTAACCCTAACTTTTATATGTCTGAATACTACTTCTTTGGGTCATTCTTTGCAAATTTAAATATCTTCCAGAGAATATTTAAACTACTAGTTTGTGAGAAATATGGCTTAAATACGTAGATAAACATGGTAAAGTGAGTATTTCTTAGATATTTAAAGATATTTTGTGGTGATTTGTAGGTAAGTTGGGTTTAAAAACCAAAAACACAAGATTTGAGGCGAAGTTTGGATACCCCGACGAAATAGGCTATTTATTGGGCCACCAAGCGCCAACTTTGCCCATGCATCGGGGACCGGACCATTGCTGTTCCCTTGCTGTGACAACCATGGGCTCTGCCCATGGTTGTCTTTATTCCAATTTTTTAAGGGTGTGCATGGTGTTTTTACAGAAAATTTTCCACAGCACAAGTCAATCAAAAACTTACGCCACCCCCTTCGTAAAGCACAGCAACTCCTGACTCGCATTTGGGACATGGAGCATCCACCTCAAGAAAGTTGGCTTTTGTGGTGCATTCGGGGCACTCATCTTTACCATCCATCACATCAACGGTTTTCTTGCATGACAGGCACACCTGCTGGCTTTTGTATCCTTTAATGAAAAGTCGACCGATCCTTGAAACCGGAAGTTTTCGAGAGATCCCAAATCTGCGCCAAATGGGAAAATTGACTCGTAGCCCCACTCTGAACGAACAGTCCGGGCTTGAGCAATGATAAGTGATGATGCCCGCCATTTAGGTTATTAGGTTAAAACCACTCGTGTCCCGTTAAAACGCGCCCCTCCCAAAACGGCTTCATTGTGAAGCCGTTTTTCTCTATGTTTGTTCTGCACGATTTGAATTGAATATC
>Ga0155709_134_pt1 | contig 56004 bp, 55 predicted proteins | sample RifCSPlowO2_01_FD_107366 | JGI IMG/M metagenome (GOLD analysis project Ga0155709, IMG submission 107366) | Candidatus Lloydbacteria bacterium RIFCSPLOWO2_01_FULL_54_18
GCTCAATACAAAAACAATGGCCCGACTCTCAATGAGAGACGGGCCGCAGTTGTACCTATTCTGATTTTAACCGGACAGTAGTGTTGCCGGAGTGGATAGAAATTGATCTCGACGGCTCAAGCGGTTACATAAGCAAAACCGTACTTTCGACCAAAAGAGCAGTGGCAGAGAACTCATCACGTGGGACCGACACAACGGTAACGATTGAAACGCCCGAAACCCCTGAAACACCAGAGACGCCGCCCGAAGAAACACCTCCGGAGACGAGAGAGCCTGTATTATCCGGGATCCTTGCAATTACCGGTGTCCTTATGTGGCTTGCGGTCTTCGTGGCGTTCGTCATCAAGCTTTTTCTCCGATTCATCTCTTTTTTGTGGAGAATATCTCCTCCCAAAGTGCCTGACTTGCGTGATGCTTTTGAGGCGCGGTTGCCGCGTATGATGAGTTTTTTGGATCAATTGATAAAAAAATTCCTGATCTGGGGTACCCTTGCATTCGCGATCGGCATCGGCACCGCCATATAGAAGTTCACGACCGCGCATGATTATTATGAAAAAAAACAAAGTTCACATACGGCATCTTTGGATTAGCGGTCGTTCTCCTTGTGTGGTTTTTTGCGAACGAGTATTTGGGTAACGGAAACCGCGCTTTGACAAATTCTGCGCAAATCGAGCATAAAGCGCTCGTGTTGACCGAAGAACCGCAAGACGCAGTGTTTTATATTGGCCCCGGCTGGACCGGAGGCATGGGAAGCGCGCCGGTCTTGGACGCATCGGGGGATCGCCCGCAACAATATAACGGCAATCCGATCTTCTTTGACGAATCAAAAGTAGATGAAGTGCTCAAACGGGGGAAAATGCCGGCTTGCGTGACAGGGCAGGCGGAGGTAAAAGTAGAGGCGAATATCACGCTTTCACCGAAGACGGGCAAGAACTACTCGATCCCTCCCGACAGTAACGGTCGCCCGACCGAACAGCACTACTATGAAGCGACGCTGAATAGGCTGGATAATGTGGTCATTACCTATGAACCCTGCCAAGATTAACGGTACGTACTTTCACTATGACAAAAGCAAAATTAGCGTACGGTGTCTTCGGACTAGCGATGGTACTCCTTGCTTGGGCTGTCGTTAGCAGAGATCAAGCGTGGGTAACCGTACCGAGTTCGACGGGCGAATCGTTCGACTACGACCAAGACCTCGACAAACTTCCGCTTGCTCAAGCGGTCATCAAACTTGAAAGAATTTCGGAACGGCCGGGCGGGAGGCCCGACTTGGGACTCTACGAGGAGCGAGTCTTTGACTTCTATATTGAACGACCTGACGTGGGGCTCAAACAAGAAGATTTTGTTGATCCCGAAGGCAGCGTGTACACCAGCGACTTGCCGCCGGCTTTGCGAACGATGATGCTTTATACGAGCGACACGGACGACAATGCGAGAGACGGCTTTGGTAGCTCGTGTCACTTTGGCGGTTTTCCTCATACGTGCACGCGCAACTTATATAACGACAAAGCGGGGAAGCCGGAGACTATTTTTGTGAAAATGGTTTTTGCGGACAATACCTATGCGGCGCAAGAGATCACGATACCGTACGGGGGAATGCTTGATGAGCCGACTGTTGCAGAGCCGAAAGTTGCCCCAAAGAACGGCGATCGTTTCTCCATGAAGTTCCGGGATGTGGGCGCCGACCACTACAGAGTCGCCGTGAGCATCTGCCATCCCTACGCGAACAACGGCATCAACCCCTGTCTGAACGAAAATAACTTCGGATATGATCTGGTGAAAAAGGACGGAAAATTTGTTTTGGATGACTTCTACGCGAGCGACGCCCATGCCCCGGACATCACTATCACCGGCAATTCGATTGAGCTCAAGTCGGATACTGCGTTCGTCATCACGGGAAGTGACAACAGTGTGAGTTACGCCGTATTTGCCGAGAAAGAAGGGCTCACCGACGACTATATAAAAACGCACCTTGAGTCTCGCTCGGAGACTGAACTCACGTTGGTCAAGTGAGACACGAAACACCGCTTGAAACACTTGGGGTTGTCCGCCAAGGTTTTCTTTGGTCGAACCTTGAAGCGACCGCACCTTGGTCGTTCAGGTCTGTCGAAGAGTTTTGATTTTAAAGAAAAGCGTGCAATAGTGGACAATTATGTCACTGTCCGTCGGAATCGTAGGCCTCCCCAACGTCGGTAAATCGACCCTCTTTAACGCTTTGACGCGCAAGGGGGCCGAGACGGCGAATTATCCTTTTTGTACCATCGATCCGTCCGTCGGTGTAGTGACCGTGCCGGATGAACGCCTAGGTCAGCTTTCGGCATTCTCGAAATCACAAAAAACCATTCCCGCCATTGTGGAGTTTGTCGACATTGCCGGCCTCGTAAAGGGTGCCTCGGAGGGAGAGGGATTGGGCAACCAATTTCTTGCGAACATTCGAGAGACCAACGCCATCGGAGAGGTGGTGCGCATTTTCGAAGACAACGAGATCATCCATGTCGGCGGAAAGATCGACCCTTTGGGTGATGTCGAAGTGATCAACCTTGAACTCGTTCTTGCCGATCTCCAAACCATCACGAAGCGTATGGAAAACCTCGGCCGCGACGTGAAGCGCGGCGACAAGGCGGCCATAAAAGAACACGGGGCGCTCACGAGAATACGTGCGGCGCTTGAGACGGGCGAACTCGCCTCTTCGGTCGTGCTTGATCCGGAGGAGCAAAAGTTCGTGAAGCAATGCAACCTCCTCACGGCGAAACCGTTCCTCTATATCTTGAATAAGAAAGCCGGAGCAAAGAACCTTGACGAACTCAACGATGAGCGTTTCCAAAAACTCACCGAATTTTTCAAAAAACGCGGGGATCACTATGTGGTCGTTGATGCGAAGATCGAGGAAGAGTTGAACGAATTTGACGGTGCCGAGCGCAAAAGCTTCGCGCAGGAACTTGGCGTCAAGGGCGACGGCATCGACGAATTGATCGTCGCCGCGTATGACCTCCTCCTACTCATGACCTACTTCACGACCGGCGAAGACGAGTCGCGCGCGTGGACGGTACACCGCGGGGCAACGGCACCCGAGGCAGGCATGGCGATACACACCGACTTCAAGGAGAAGTTCATCCGCGCCGAGGTCATCAACTGGAAGACACTTCTCGACGCCGGCTCTTATGCCGCCGCCCGCGAAAATGGTCTTGTGCGCACGGAAGGGAAGGAATACGTCGTCAAAGACGGCGATGTCATAGAATTCAAGATCTGACCCCTTCTATCATCCGATTGTCTTCGGGAATGACATCGACTACACTAGGTGAATGTTGGAAACGATTGCTTTGAAATGGGCGACCTTCGACCCCGTTATCGCTCTTGGTATTTTTATTGCGTATGCTCTTATTGATGCTTTGTATGCCAAGTGGACCCACGAAATTACACGCCTCGATGAGTGGCGCTCCGCGACAACAGGCGGTATCATGCATGTTCTCATCGCATTTGGCGTTCTTAATTACACAGGTAATTTTTTGTATGTGATCCCGCTTGTCGCGGGCTCGTGGCTTGGAACATTCTTTTATGTGCGTCATGAGCGTTTGCGCCAAGAAATGATGAAGAAGAATACTGACGAGTGACTAAATTTTTATATGAAAGAGTACAACCATCAGAAGATAGAGCAGAAGTGGCGGAAACGCTGGGACGAACTTGGTCTCAACAAAACGGCTGAAGATGCCAAAAAACCCAAGTGCTATGTCCTCGACATGTTCCCGTACCCCTCCGGCGACGGACTTCATGTGGGGCATCCAAAGGGGTACATCGCGACCGATGCGTATTCACGCATGAAGCGGATGAAAGGTTTCAACGTTCTCCACCCCATGGGCTGGGACGCGTTCGGTCTTCCTGCCGAGCAATTCGCGATCAAGAACAAGGTGCATCCGAGCACTGCGGTCGAAAAGAATACGAAGCGATTCAAAGAACAGCTCGCGGAGATAGGATTCAACTATGACTGGGAGCGCGAGTTGAATACGACCGACCCAAAATACTACCGGTGGACGCAGTGGATATTCCTTCAAATGTATAAGAAGGGTCTTGCGTACGAATCGTTCGAACCGATCAACTGGTGTCCGTCGTGTCAGACGGGTCTTGCAAACGAAGATCTCGAAGGGGGGAAATGCGAGCGTTGCGGCACCGTGGTCGTGAAGAAGCCGATGCGCCAATGGGTTCTTCGGATCACCGACTATGCCGAGCGGCTCTTAAAGGACCTCGATACGCTCTCGTGGCCGGAGTCCATCAAGGAATCGCAAAGGAACTGGATCGGGAAGAGCGAGGGGGCGGAGTTCGAGTTCCCCCTCTCCGGCATCTCGGGGCAGGAAGAGGGGAAACATAAAGTGACGGTCTTTACGACGCGACCCGACACGCTTTTCGGCGCAACGTATGTGGCAATTTCCGCGGAATTGGGAAAGAAGTGGCTCGATGTCGGATGGAAAGCCGACAAGAAGGTGGCGGATTTCATCGAGCGCACCCTTCGCGAAGAAGCAGTGCGCGCATACGATGTCGTTCCGGAGAAAGAAGGTATCGCGACGGGCGTCTATGCCGAAAACCCCGCGAACAAGGAAAAGATCCCCGTGTGGATCGCGAACTACGTACTCTCCGGTTACGGCACCGGCGCCATCATGGCCGTTCCCGCGCACGACGAACGCGATTTTGCCTTCGCCAAGAAGTACGACCTTCCGATTCGCATGGTCATTTGCCCCAACTACCCCGAACCGAACTGTCCTATCCTTGACGAAGCGTACGTCGGTGGGGGGCATCTTGTGGGTTCAGGGAAATTCATAGGCACAAAAAGCGATGAGGCGAAGGCGCTCGTTACCGCACATGCGGGCGGGAAGAAAAAGACGACCTATAAACTCAAAGATTGGGTCTTTTCGCGCCAGCGTTATTGGGGCGAACCCATCCCGCTCATCCATTGCGCGAAGGACGGCGTGGTGCCTGTTCCCGAAAAAGAGTTGCCCGTTCTTCTCCCCGATGTCGAGTCGTATGTGCCGACGGGGACCGGCGAGTCGCCGCTTGCAGACATCGCGGAGTGGGTGAATACGACCTGTCCTAAATGCGGCGGGCCCGCCAAACGCGAAACCAACACGATGCCGCAGTGGGCCGGGTCATCGTGGTACTACTTGCGTTATATCGACCCCAAGAACACGAATGCACTCGTCGACCCGAAGAAGGAACGCTACTGGTCTCCCGTCGATCTTTATGTCGGGGGCGCCGAGCATGCGACGCGCCATTTGATCTACGCACGCTTTTGGCACAAGTTCCTTCACGACATCGGCGTGGTGGCGCATCTCGAACCCTTCGCGCGGCTTCAGAATGTCGGACTCATCATCGCACCGGACGGCCGAAAGATGTCGAAGCGTTTCGGGAACATCGTGAACCCCGACCTAATCGTGGAGCGGTTCGGGGCGGATTCACTCCGTGTCTACGAGATGTTCATGGGACCTTTCGACCAGTCGATTGTGTGGTCAACGGACAATCTTGTCGGCGCGCGCCGCTTTCTCGAACGCGTCTTCCGGCTCTCTCTTCACATTGACCCGTCGCAAACGGTCTCGCCGGAAGGGGAGTTTCTCATGCACCAGACGATCATGGGCGTGGAGCGCGACATCGAGTCCTTTAAGTTGAATACGGCGATATCGAAACTCATGATCTACGTCGGTTTTATGGAAAAGGAGGAAAAGGTGCCCGCTCCGCTCTTCGAAGTCCTCCTCAAACTCTTGGCACCGTTCGCGCCGCACCTCGCCGAAGAGCTTTGGAGCGGTAGGCATGAGGGGTCCATCCACACTTCTCTCTGGCCCCATTTCGATCCGGCAAAAGTCTGCTCATCCACGGCCAAGATCACGATACAAGTGAACGGCAAGTTGCGCGGGACGATGGAGATTGACCGCAGTCTCGATGAAAAGGACGCACGCAGGAATGCAGAGAGCGATCCCGAGATCAAAAAGTGGCTTGCTGAAAAAACGGTGAAAAAGGTCATCTACATTCCCGAGCGCACAATCAATTTTGTTGTGGAATGATGAACGGGCTAAAATAGCATTGTTTTACAAGGTTATTTTAGCTATCCACAGGAGAGTGTGAATCGCTTGACAGAAAGTAACCCAGTGCTAGAACTATAAATAACCGATTGCTAGAGGGAAACTGTCAAATTGACGGCGAATCCCTTTGATTGTAAATAAAGAGCGACTTGCCCGAAGAGTAAGCGAGGAGGCACGAGCGAGGCGTTTCTTTATTATTGTTTCATTATTTATTTTTTATTAACGGTTCCCCTTATATGAGCACGGCACAAATTTCATTCAAGCCAAAGCAGGTTACCAAGCATTTTCTTTCCGTCCTTCCTCGGCGGGCGCAGGATGTCATCACGAAGCGCTATGGCCTCGGCACGGAGACGAAGAAAATGACGCTTGAGGCGATCGGCGAAAGCTACGGTATCACCCGCGAGCGAGTTCGCCAGATCGAGAATTTCGCGCTTGCCGCAATGCGGAAGTCCGACGTGTTCAAAGGGGAGGCCCCAGCTTTTGAGGACCTCCGGAGGGCCATGGTGGCGCAAGGCGGTCTTGTGCCCGAGCACGATTTCCTCCAGAGCCTCGCCGCCGACAAGGCGACGCAGAATCATGTACATTTCCTGCTTGTGCTCGGAGACCTTTTTGTCAAACACAAAGAAGACGACGATTTCACGCACCGTTGGAGCGCGGACCATGAAACGGCAGCGAAGGTCCACGAGTCGCTCCGCAAACTCTACTCGACGCTTTCCGACGATGAGCTGATTGAGGAAGCAAAGATGATCGATCGGTTCCTCTCGCACCTCAAAGAAGTTTCCGAGGAATATAAGAACGAAGAAATCCTCCGCCGCTGGCTCTCGCTTTCCAAAAAGATCGGGAAGAATCCGCTTGGCGAATGGGGTATGGCGCACTCACCGAACGTGAACGCGCGCGGCGTACGCGATTACGCGTTCCTCGTCTTGCGCAAGCACGGCTCACCGATGCATTTTACCGAGGTGGCTAAAGCAATCGGCGAACACTTCGACAAGCGCGCCCACGTTGCAACGACGCATAACGAACTTATCAAAGACAAACGTTTCGTGTTGGTCGGGCGCGGCCTCTATGCGCTCTCCGAGTGGGGGTACTCGACCGGCGTCGTGCGTGATGTCATCGCTGAGATCCTGAAGAAGCACGGTCCGCTTTCGCGCGAGGAGATCGTCGAGAAAGTGATGCGCGAGCGCTACGTCAAACCGAATACCATCCTCGTTAATCTGCAGAATCAGAAATATTTCAAGAAGAACAAAGAGGGGCGCTACGTCTCCGCGTAAAGAGACGCTCGACTTTACTTTTTGAAGCAATGCGCCCTCTCCTGCGGAGGGCGCAACTGTTTCGGCGCGAACTTTGTCAAGAAAAATACCTTGACAAAGACCGAGCTTCGCTCCTGCAAATGGCTTCCAAAAGTAATATCTCGCTGATAAGAAGTCGGACCCCCCTGCGCTGTACCCCAACACTGACTTTTTCCCAAATGTAAGTGCTGGGGTATACTGACAACCATGCTGGAACACTTCACATCGCTTTTGGATACACCCGCTTTCCGCGTCTTGGGGCAGGTCTATGATGTCCTCTACGCCACGGCGTTCATATGGGGACCCGTTCTTTCCATATGGCTTGCGCAGAAACTCTGGCTTGAATACGTCCGCGCTGACTATGTCCACAAAAACTTCCAGTTCGTCATGCTTGAGGTCAAGCTTCCCCGCGTTATCGGAAAGACGCCGGTCGCCATGGAACTCGTGCTTCAAGCGCTCTATCAGCCCGATAAGACCAATTGGTACGAACGTTGGTGGAAGGGGGAAGTGGTGCCGTGGTTCTCGCTTGAACTTGTCTCCATTGAAGGTGCGGTGAAATTCTTCATCCGCACTCCTTCAAAATATAAAAAACTCATCGAATCGAATATTTACGCGCAATACCCCGACATCGAGGTCCATGAGGTGGAGGATTACGTTTCGCTTGCTCCGTATCTCGGCGCTGAAGAAAGTTGGGGCATTTGGGGTTGTCACTTTAAACTCACCAAACCAGACCCCTATCCCATCAGAACCTATGTCGATTACGGACTCGATTCAACGCTGACCGACGAAGAGAACAAGAGCGACCCCATGACTTCGCTCATCGAGTTCTTGGGAACGCTTGGGCGCGGCCAGCAGATGTGGATCCAGATCATCGTGCAGGTGACGGCGCGGAGATTTAAAAAGACCGGCTCGTGGTTCGGCATGCAGGATTGGGAAGCCGAGGGTAAGAAACTGATCCAGGATCTGCAGGATGAATACGCCGGCGAGACGGGAATGCGCGCCACGAAACGACAGGCGGAGATCATCCACGCCATCGAACGCTCGTTGGGAAAAGTCGGCTTCGACACGGGTATCCGCGCGCTTTACATCGCGAAAGGGGACAAATTTGATTCCGCGAACAAATCGGGTATCACCAATGCGTTCCAGCAATACAGCACCCAAGACTTGAACGGTTTTCGCCCGACCAATTCGACCGGCTTTGACTATCCGTGGCAGGATTTCCGCGGTATACGCATGCGCATCAAGAAACGGAAATTCTACGATGCGTATGTGAGGCGCTCTTGGTTCCACCCGCCGTACAAGAGAAAACCGTTCATCTTGAATGCCGAGGAACTTGCGACGATTTATCATTTCCCCGGCGGCGTCGCCGAAACACCCACCTTTACGCGCATCGAGTCGCGCAAGGGTGAACCTCCCGCAAACCTGCCTGTATAATTTACTGGGGTGAGCCAGAATGCCACGGGCGTGAGCCCGTGGATGAATGGCCACAACAATAAGTGTGCGCGGTGGCGCACTCCTCTTCCAGAAAAACAACCCTGGTGCCGCCCGCGAAATGCCCCGCCCTCCTGGGTGGGGATAGACGGGCGGTATGTTTTACACATTGCAAAAATACAAGGTCGGACCTTGAAGAACTGATTCCTAAGGTCCGACCTTGTATTTTTTGAAAAGCATCTCTGTGTTTTTGTAGTATGATGCGAACATGAACGAGGGAGAGAATCCCATGCTTCCAATCGACGCCGCACCTCCCAGACGGCGTTTTTGCCTGAAGTGCTTCGTCGGATCGGCGGTCATCATTTTTGTAACGCTCTCCATCGGTTGGTTCGCGCTCGCCTCGCGCGCGCCGAGCGATTTTCCATCGGGTCTCGTCATGGAGATACCCTACGGCGACGGTCTTCGGACGGTCGCACGAACGCTCGCCGAACAAAGGGTCATCCGGAGCCCGTTCGCGTTCTTGGTACTCGCGCGCTCCACGGGAGTTGAAAAGAAGATCTCCGCAGGAACATATCTCTTCGACAGCCCGATGACGCTCTTTGCGGTCGTCGACAAACTCGCCTCCGGAGAGCACGACGTCGAGCGTCTGCGGATCACCCTTCCCGAAGGTACATCGGTCGCGGGGATGGGGAGAGCGTTCGTGGCGACCCTTCCGTCCTTCAACGGCGCCGAGTTCGCCGCCCTCACCCAAGGGAGCGAGGGATATCTTTTTCCTGACACCTACTTTTTCTTCTCCAATGCGACGAGCGGTCCCATTGTTGAGACACTCAAGGCGAATTTTCTCAAGAAGACCGACGCGCTCTACAACGAAGCGCTCGCGGGCGGCAAAAGCTGGTCCGATATCATCATCATGGCTTCGATCATCGAGGAGGAGGCGGCGACGCCCAAAGACCGTCGTATCGTTTCGGGAATACTCTGGAAGCGCATGGAGCGGGGCATGCTTCTTGGTGTCGACGCGCCGTTCGCCTACGATATCGGCAAGACTTCGGCGGCGCTTACCACGGAGGACTTGCAGGTTGATTCGCCGTACAATACGTACCGCCATAAAGGGCTTCCGCCGACCCCGATCTCGAACCCCGGACTCGATGCCATTGACGCCGCCCTTCATCCGGAGACCTCGCTGTACTACTACTATCTCTCCGACAAAGCAGGGACGATTCACTACGCAAAGACATTCGACGAGCACAAAGTGAACAAGGAAAAATATCTTCGGTAATAGGTACTCGACGTCTCCATGCAAGGCGGAGTGTGTGCCGTTAAATTTTTATTGTATGATTGGTTTCGTGGACCTAACACATATCAAAAAAGCATATTTCATCGGTGTCGGGGGAATCGGGGTCTCGGCCCTTGTGCGGCTTTTTGCTTCGCGCGGGATCGAGATCGTGGGCTCCGACATCCATTTGCCGCCGAAAGAGAGTTTGCCTCACGGAATATATTTCGAAGGCGCCGACGCCGAGCACGTACCGCATGATACGGGCGTGCTTATCTATTCTCCTGCGGTACCCGAAATGCACGTCGAGCGAGCACGAGCGCGCGAGTACGGTATCTCCGAACTCTCTTACCCGGAAGCACTCGCGGAGGTGACTCGCCCGTATAATACGATCGCCGTATCGGGAACGCACGGCAAATCGACCACCACGGCACTCTTGGGAAAATTATTCGAAGCGGGAGGGCTTGACCCGTCCGTCATCGTGGGCGCGGAGATCGCAGGATGGGATCACAACTTAAGAATAGGCGGGGGGAACCCGCCCAAAAACTCTCGGGCGGGCATCTTCGTTGTCGAGGCGTGCGAGTACCGTCGGAACATGATGCACCTTTCCCCGCAGACTATCCTCCTCACCAATCTCGAACTTGATCACCCCGACTATTATCAGGATCTCGCCGATATCAAAAGCGCGTTTCACGATTACATTACGAAGGCGGGAAATGAGGGTCTCTTGGTCGTAAACAACGACGACGCGAATATCCGCGACATCATTCGGAATTTCGACGGGTCCCTCGTCCGGTACGGCGTCGGCGGCGGCGCCGACCTTATTGCGAGGAATATCAAACAGGCCGCATCGGAACAATCCTTCGATCTCGTCTGGAAGGGGACGCCGCTTGGGGTCTTTGCAACGCCGCTTCCGGGACTCTACAACATCTACAATATCTTGGGTGCTGTTGCGGTCTATCTTGCATACGGCGGGAAAACGGAAGCCATTCAGGGTACACTCTCCGACTTTCACGGCGCTTCACGCCGGTTCGAAGTATTGGGGACGCTCGGGCGGGCGACCGTCATCGCAGATTACGCGCATCATCCGACGGCGCTTAAGGCGGTGGTCGACGCAACGCTTTTCCGCTACCAAGGCAAACGCGTGCTCGCGATCTTCCGGCCGCATCACCGCGAACGTACGAAAAAGCTCTTCGACCAATTTGTGCAGGTGATCGCGGCTATCCCGCACATGCTCTTGGTCGAGATCTACGACGTCGCCGGACGCGAACCCCGTACCATCGGAAGCGCAGACTTTCCGATGGTACGGGGCGGGGACGCTCTTCCGATAAGCTCGAAAGACCTCGTGATGGCCGTGAAAGCCAAGAACCCCGCGATTGACCTCACCTATGTCGCCGACCTTCCCGAAGCTGAAGAGACGGCGCGTGCGCGTGCGGGAGGGTTCGATGTTATTCTTGTTATCGGCGCAGGCGACGTGGATGAATTGGCAAAAAGACTTGTTGACCAGTCACAAGGTTGAGATACAAGGTCGGACCTTAGGAATTGATTTTCAAGGTCCGACCTTGTATCTCGAAACTCACCGAGCGTGCATCATTAACAGTAATTCTTTATGGAATGAAAAAACGCAAACTTGCATTTCTCGACATCGAAACCACGGGGCTTGACCCGTACCGCCATGAGGTCATAGAGGTCGGTATTGTGCTTGCCGAGCAGAAGAAAGACCTCTTCGGCAAGCAATCACTTGAACTTGTTTCCGAGCATGAGTTTAAACTCAAACCTGCACATATCGAAACTGCCGACCTGAAAGCGCTTGAAGTGTCGAAATTCCATGAGCGCGATTGGGGCACAGCCATGGGTCAGGTCGAGGGACTTCGTGCGGTCGCCGAAGTGCTGAATGGCGCGGTCTTCGTTGCGCAGAATGTCTCCTTCGATTGGTCGTTCCTCCGGAAGGCGGGGAATGAGTACGGCATCGACTTTGAAAAGGCAGTCCACTGCCACAAGCTCGACCTTGCCTCGATGGCCTTCGGCAAGCTCTATGATGAACCCAAGCTCTCGCGCTTCAGCCTCCGCGAACTGACGGAATATTTCGGTGTGAAGAACGCGAATGCGCACACCGCGCTCGCCGACGCGAGGGCCACGTTCGAGGTTTGCAAGAAATTGCTTGCCCCGTAGTGAGTCCCGATATGTTAAAATTCATTACCGCCTCAGCTTGAAAAACCCCAAAAAACAGCCGCTTGCTGGCCCCAAGAGCCAGAGTATCGGGAGCTACTACGGGGCTTGCGCAATGAAATGTGGTAGATTTTCCTCATGCCTAAAAAGCAAAAAGTCTTCGTGGGGATGTCGGGGGGCGTTGACCCCGGTGGCAGAGCAAAGCTCGCTACGGGGCAGGCTCTTCTCACTCCGAAACCAAAAGTATTAGTCGGACTATCTGGAGGGGTAGACAGTTCGGTATCCGCGGCGTTGCTCAAAAAAGACGGCTACGACGTGACGGGCGTTTTTATCAAGGTCTGGCAGGCTGATTTTTTGCCCTGCAATTGGCGCGAAGAGCGGCGTGATGCGATGCGGGCGGCGGCGGCGCTCGATATCCCGTTCCTTACACTCGACCTCGAGAAGGAATATAAAAAAGAAGTCGTTGACTACATGATACGCGAGTATGGTGCGGGGCGAGTGCCCAACCCCGACGTCATGTGCAATAAGCACATAAAGTTCGGCGCTTTTCTTGAGTTTGCAAAGAAAAACGGAGCGGATCTTATCGCGACGGGACATTATGCCAGAATAGTCATCAGTCATCAGTCATCAGTCCCTAGTAAATATCAGTTATTCAAAGGGGTTGATGCGGAAAAAGACCAGTCTTATTTTTTGTGGACGCTGACGCAGGAGCAACTTTCCCGCACGCTGTTCCCCGTCGGAGACCTCCAAAAGTCCGAGGTGCGCAAGCTTGCACGAAAATTCGGCCTGCCGAACGCCGACAAGAAAGACAGTCAGGGCCTCTGCTTCATGGGGAAGATTGATATGGCGGAATTCCTGAAACATTATCTTAAGACAACGAAGGGTGCCGTGTTAGACCACAGGGGCGAAGTGGTCGGCGAACATGCGGGCGCAATGCTCTACACGATTGGACAGCGGCATGGGTTTTCCGTGAAGAAATCTTCACCGGATGAAAAGCCGTACTTTGTCGTTGGGAAAGACATCGAACGGAATACCGTTACCGTGGCGCATCGCGACGCACATTCCTTACACACCAAGTCTTGCGCCCTCGCCCTTCATGAAGTGAACGACATCTCGGGGCGGTTGGCGAATAGCGGAGGAATCGACTGCTTCGTGCGCACGCGCTACCGCGGAGAACTGAGAAGTGCAGGGTGGAAAACAAGGGAAGGGGGAGCGAGCGCGCGCATTGTGTTTCCCGTGCCGGAAGTTGATATCGCACCGGGACAGTCGTTGGTCGCCTACGACAAGGAAGAATGCATGGGCGGCGGCGTGATCTCGACTTCTTCGGACTAGCACAACGTACAAGGTGGGGCCTACTTCACTTAAATCCTGTGTGGGCGTATTATGAAGAGAAACATGGTCCCGTTAGAGGCCGCGGTCACGGAAATACATGTAAAACATGATAGACACCTTTCATCAAATTATTACCTTTAACTGTGTAGCGTCGTGGGCGACCGCGACCTGCCTCTAACGGGATGGCAAAATTCATCGTCATTCTTTCGCTTATAGTGGCCGCAACCGTCCTGTTCTATTTTCAGAACGACCTCCGAGCGGGCCTCAAGAATCTCGACACACCCATCACCCCTTCGGCGGAGACGGTGTCGATCAGACATTCGTTCAAAGACGGCATCCACCTTTATGCGGGTGCGATCCGTCTTCCGCACTCGTGTTACGGCGTCACGGTCGACGCGCGGCGGGATCCGGAGAATCCCTCGAAGGTGCTGGTGACGCTCAAAACAAGGGACGGCATGACGGATGATGACCTGCGTCTGTGTTTCAAGCTTCCCACGAGTTATCCGTTCGAAACGCTCGCCGACGCACCCCTCGGTGCGGAGTTGGTCTTGTTGGTCGACGACAAGGAGATCCCGACGCGTATCTTGGAAACTCCGTGGCACGACCCGAGGGGGACGATCCTTAATCTGGAAAAGATCTAGGTAAAGTTCCGACAATGTCACCGGTGTACATCATCAAGGCGTCGGGCGAGCGTGAGCTTTGGGACTCCCGCAAGCTTGAGCGCTCGCTCCTTGCGGCCAAAGCAGAGAGGGGCCTTGCGCAGGAGATCGTGCGCCATATTGAAAAAGATCTTAAGGACGGATTGCGGACCAGTGATATATACCGCCACGCTTTCACGCTCCTCAAGCGCTATGACCGTCCGATTGCCGCGGAGTACAGCCTGCGCAAATCGCTGGCGGAGCTCGGGCCCTCCGGATTTCCATTCGAGCGCTTTGTCGCAAAACTCCTCGAGACACAGGGGTATAAGACGCGGGTCGGGACGACGGTACATGGCGCGTGCGTGGAGCACGAAGTGGACGTCGTCGCCGAGAAGAACGACGAGCGGATCTTGGTCGAGGCGAAATTTCACAATTCTTCGGAGATCAAATCGGATGTGAAAGTCGCGCTATATGTCTCCGCGCGTTTTGCAGATATCGCAAAAAAGTTGGAGCGTGAGGACGTTTCGGCACGATTTACCCACGCGTGGCTCATCACGAACACGAACTTCACCTCGCAGGCAATCAAATACGGAACATGCGCGGGGCTTGCGCTCACCGGCTGGAATTATCCCAAAGGCCGTACGCTTCAGGACCTCATTCAAGAAACACAGACGCATCCGCTCACGTGTCTCACGACGCTCACGACGTCGCAAAAGAACCGGCTCTTGAGCGACAATATCGTGCTTTGCAGGGACATCGTGAATGACACCTCCACGCTTTCACGAATAGGAATGAACAAAGCGCGGATTGCCGCGGTCGTAAAAGAGGGGGAGCGTCTCTGTCCGGTCACCATCTAGTCATAGAAAGCAGTACAAGGTCCGACCCTGTACTCACCGGGGCTTGTATGTTTTCCTCCTTTTTCTATACTTACTCCAGAGCATCATTTCGCGCACTCCGCGCCTTGAAAAGAGGAGGTGTTTGATGTCGGACGACAAGGTATCAGGTGGCGGCGGTGAGCCGCCCAAGGACGATGTCCTCGTCCCGTTCGAGCAATTTGCACAGCGCATGAAAGACAAGGTGGCGGCGGAGAGTGCCTCCGACACACCGGCAAGTGTTGCACAAAAAAATCTCGAATCCGTCACGGAGTTGTGCGCCCTCGTCATAAGCCTCGGCAAAGCGCATCTTGCGCTCACGGATATCTTTGAAATGCAGACGAATTTCATCTACAAGTTCGCCAGTTCGCGCGAACTTCGTGAACACGAGGAGTCGTTTCGGCCGCTTTTTGAAGCGTACAAGAAAGCGCTCGACGAGTGCACTACGACGACCAACAAGTAGTTTGCGTATCCCGCAGTGACAACCACGTCACTGCGGGATTTTTTTCAAAACACAAGGTGGAACCTTCCGACTACAAGGTCCACAAAATACAAGGTCCGACCTTAAGAATCAATCCCCAAGGTCGGACCTTGTATTTTGCTCTACTTCCTTTCGCATGTGTTTGCCCCAAATAGACGCGAGCGGTATAATTCTTCGCATGGATCCCATTAGAGGTCGCGGACCCGAAGTCGTTATTGTGAACTCAATGAAAGTGACAACTATTACTAGCCGTAATCGGGCATGTGCGCGAACGACGGTGTTCGCGTCTTACCTCTAACGGGATGGAACTTTTTGCGGGATCCCAGTGGGAACTCGTCATACGCCTCACTGTTGCGGTCTTCCTCGGACTTTTGGTCGGCGCCGAACGTTCGCGCGTGGGGAAGCGGGCGGGCATGCGTACCTACGCCCTAGTCTCCTTGGGTGCGGCGCTTTTTGTCATCATCGCCGGAGCCGTTTCCTATCAATACGCCGATACCTTCGTCTTTGACCCGTTGCGTGTCGCATCGCAGGTCGTCGTCGGGATCGGATTTCTCGGCGCAGGGATGATCTTTGTGAACAAATCCGATGTCGTGAACGGGCTTACCACCGCCGCCGGCATCTGGGTCACTGCGGCCGTGGGCGTCGCGTGCGGTTACGGCCTCTATGTTCTTGCCGCTTACGTGACCTTCCTTACGCTCGCCATCTTCGAGGTCTTCTGGTACGTCGAAGAAAGGTTCATTCGCACATCGCGAACCGGCATCGAAAAAGATTTTGTCGCAAGCGCCCGCCGACCACGGAGCCACGAAGACAAAGAATCCGCGTGATCGTATTGCGAAAGCACCACGGCGCGGCTCAATGTCAACTGCCGACCGATACTACGTCTGCCCTCGATCGACGATTATCACTATATGTCGGCATGCGGTAAGTGAATACAATGAAACAGAAAATCGGCACTATTAGAAAAGCGGTGATCGCGGTCGCGGGAAGCGGGACGCGTTTTTTGCCGGCGACGAAGGCACAGCCGAAGGAGATGCTCCCGATCGTCGACAAGCCGATCGTGCAGTACGTCGTCGAAGAGATGGTCGCCGCGGGTATCACCGACATCATCCTCGTCACGAAGTGGGACAAGAAGACGCTTGAAGACCATTTTGACCGGTCGTTCGAACTGGAATACTCCTTGGAGCAGGCGGGAAAGAAAAAGCTCCTCGATGAAGTCCGTCGGATCTCCACGATGGCGAATTTCATCTACGTCCGCCAAAAAGGTCCTTATGGGAACGGTACACCGATACTTTCCGCCGCAAGCCTCATCGAAGGGGAGCCGTTCGTTTTTGCGTGGGGTGACGATCTTGTGCTTTCCAAAACGCCGTTCACCAAGAAACTGATCGAGAACTACAAAAAGAACGGGTCGCCGGTCATCGGCGTGCAATCTGTGCCGAAGCATCTCGTCGACCGCTACGGAATAGTCAAATTGCGCGCGGGAACAAAAGAGATGGAGCAAGTGGTAGAAAAGCCTCCCGTCGATAAAGCGCCCTCGCGCCTTGCGCAATTTGGGCGCATGGTGCTCACGCCGGAAATCGTCACTATCTTAAAAGAGACCGCGCTTGGCCGCGGCGGGGAACTTTGGGTGACCGACGCGATTAGCGAATACATCCGTCGAGGCGGCCGTTTCATGGTGGAAGAGGTAAAAGACGGCAAATGGCTTACCACGGGAGATCCGCTGAATTATCTTGAGGCCGTCGTTGAATATGCGCTCATACGTCCCGATATCGGGAAAGAGTTCAAGGAGTACCTGAAGAAGCTTTCGCTTTGAACGGCCTGCCACTCCGTCGGCAGATTTCGGCTCCAAAAAAGGTGCGGGTTGAGCGCTGTTTTCGGAGTGATCGGGCGGCTGTTCGGAAATGTGCGATAATTGGAGTGAGATGAAAGAAAAGGAAGCTGTCACACCACAGCCACCGCTTAAAACAAAAAGTCCCGTACGCAAGCGGCGGGGAAGCGCACTACGAAAAAAGCGCCAAGCCGCGGCTGATGTGCTTGCGCTTTCCGTCGAGCGCGATCATCGCACCACAACCCACGTGAGCCCCGCCTCCTCGTCGACCCCCAAAGGTCTCGTTCCAGCGCTATTCGCCATCAGCGGGAACTTTCTCATTACCATCTTTAAGTTCATCGGCTACTTCGTCTCGAATTCGAGCTCGCTCTTCAGCGAAGCGGTGCACAGCTTGGCGGACACCGTGAATCAGGCGCTTCTCCTCCTTGGGGTCTTGCTCTCGCAAAAGAAGGCAACCGCAGAATTTGCGTACGGGTACGGAGGCGAGCGGTTCTTGTGGGCGCTCATTTCCGCCTGCGGAATATTTTTTGTCGGCGCGAGCGTCACCATCTCGCACGGGATCACTTCGTTCAACTCCCACGAAGTCCCCGAGTTAAGCGTGCTCACCTTCGCCATACTTCTCTTTGCGCTTATCATCGAGTCGTTCACGCTCACCAAGGCGATCGACGAACTCGTGCCCCAGCATCCCGGACTATCGCTTCGGGAGATGCTCCGTGAGGGAGACCCCGTCACGGTCGCAGTGGTCTACGAGGACGGTGTCGCGGTGCTTGGTGTCCTGATCGCACTCTTGGGAACGGGGCTCACGGCGTGGACGAAGAACCCCCGCTTCGACGCCGTCGGCTCGATCGCGATTGGTGTTTCGCTTGCGGTGATCGCCGTCATGCTCATCCGCAAGAACCGCGAATACCTGCTCGGCAAGTCCATTCCCGCGGAAAAACGCGAGGAGATCATTGCGCTCTTGGTCGCCGAGCCGTGCATTGAGAAGGTCATCGATTTCAAATCGACCGTGCTCGATGTCGGCCGCTACCATCTCAAGTGCGAAGTGGAATGGAACGGCTCGGCCCTACTCCATGAGATCATGGGCGAGGAGGACCTTCCGGAGATCTACCGCATCGTCTCGGCAGATTACGATGAATTCAAGAAATATATTGCCTACACGACGAACCGCGTGCCGCGGCTCATCGGCCGCGCTATCGACAATATCGAAAAGAAGATCACGAGCGCATTCCCCGAGGTCGAACACATCGACATCGAGATCAACTAGAGGGTACGCATATTGGAATATCGGCGTTTTGCATGCTACGATAAACACCATGAGTCCCGTTAGAAGTCGCGGACCCGAAGCATTTTTTGTTAAAACCATGAAATTGAAACATATTACTCATCGGACGCAAACCAAGGTGGCCGGGTTCGCGTCCCACTTCTAACGGGATGAAACTCCTCATTAAACTCTCCGGAGAAAGCTTGAGCGGGAAAAACGGTAACGGCAACGAACAATATTCGGAGCCGACGCTCCGTGCCATCGCCTCGTCCATCAAGGAACTCCAAAAAGCAAAACATCGGATCGCCCTTGTTGTCGGCGGCGGAAATCTCTTTCGCGGCCACCAACTGACCGAAAAGCTTTCTATCGAGCGCCCGACCGCGGACTATATCGGCATGCTGGCGACCGTGCAGAATGCGCTCGTACTCCGCGATTATTTTCAGACCAAAGGCATCGAGACGCGTGTCTCCTCGGCGATCACCATGCCGCAGATCTGCGAAGTGTACATTCCGGGCCGGGCTAAACGTCACATGGATAAGGGCCGTGTCGTCATATTCGCCGCAGGGCTCGGTGCGCCGTACTTCACCACCGATTCGACCTCGGTACAACGCGCACTGGAGATCGGGGCGGATCTCCTCATCATGGCGAAGAATGGCGTTAACGGTGTCTATACCGGCGATCCGAAGAAGGACAAGAAAGCGACTTTCGTCCGAAGCATCACCGCAGGCGAAGTACTGGAGCAAGACTTGAAAATCGCTGATCAGTCCGCTATCGCGCTCGCAAAAGAACACGGGCTTCCCATCAAGGTGGTCGGCGTTTCCGACATCGCGCACGCAATCGACGAAAAGGTAGGCTCAACAATCTTGCCTTAGTAGTTACCCGATGTATCAAAATCTCTCCGGAGTGGAGTAGCGAGGTAAAGCAGTGCGGCTTCAGATACCTTCCAAATATAAAAACTTGACAGAGGAACATGTTGTGTGATAAAATATTTCCACAATGTATAAACCGACCTATTGTCCATGAACCTCCGTCACTCTGAAATTACGGAAAGGTCCGACGACTCTTCGGACACACTTACTTTGGAAACTCTCGCCGAGCGCGCTCTTTGGACATCGGAATATTGTGGAAAGATCAACGAATTCTTTGCCGAAAAGGTCGGGGAGGGGCAGGTGGAGGAGACGGCGCTACCTGCGCTCAAACTGCACCTCTTTAATTATCTGTCGAGTCACCCACAAGCAACGAGGGGAGAACTGGAAAAAGAATTCGCGCGTATCAGTCGCTTGTCGGACATGGAACGTGACTACGGGGAAGAAGGCAACCCGCTTCCGACGATCGGTATCGAGATCGAGCTTCCGCGAACACATCTGTCGCCGGAACAAGTAGAAGTTCTCGAGCGACTCGGGATTCCCAATGAAGACGCGATTGATTGGCAAGGAGTATCAAACCCCTCGAAGCTTTGGGAGGTAAACCCGTCGTTTTCCTACAGTCCTTGGGTGCCGGCGCGTGTTCTTCAAGAACTAAGCGTGATGGGAGCAGTGCCGCTTGAAGAGAGTGGTGCGAGCGGCCACCCGCGTATTCCCAAAGATGATGCGTTTTCGCTCCACGTCAATTTTGGTGTTCCAGACTGGCTTCTCGGCGCCACGCTTGAAGAAAAGTCGGCCGATTTTTTTCTTCTCAACGACTGTCTGACCTATGCCTTTTCCACTCCGGAACGTTTACGTAAACGAAAGACCATGCGATCCATATACGTGGGGAAGAGCGCGAAAGAGAGTAAAAAAGCAAAAGGGGAGAACGCCGTCAGTGCTCTCCAAAATAACGAGGAAGCCGAGGGCGACGATCTCCGGGAGCAATCGGGTCCGAGGCGGGTCGAATTGCGCGCCATGGAGTTTAGGGACTATCCGACCTTTCGCATGCTTGCGGAGTCTCAAAAACTGATGGCGATGCTCTTCGGGTCTCTCCAATGTCGATACGACATCGAACGAAGTCCGCGCACGGAAGCGTTGGCGCTTTTGTGGTCCGGTTTTGAGAAGGAGGTTTTGGAATATTTTGAACAATTGCAATTGCCCGTCAAATCGATGGATGTCGACAAAGAGCGCGTCGCTGGTATCCTTGAAAAAACAGACTTGAAGCAACACTGCCGCACGATTGTACAACGATATGCGAAGGGTGTCACAAGGGTCATCACACAGAAAACAGACGACGAACATGTCCACCAACAGTGAGATCGTCGAAACCTTAAGGGCGGGAGGAGTGGGAGTCCTTTCCACCGATACACTCTACGGACTTGTGGGTTCTGCGCTTTTGCCGGAAGCCGTCGAGCGCATCTACGAGCTCAAGCGAAGAGACCGCGAGAAGCCGCTGATCGTGCTTATTGCCGATATCGAGGATGTCGAGCGTTTCGGCGTCGTCCTTTCCGAGGAGCTCATCCTGCAGTTAGAGAAATACTGGCCCCATAGTAGCTCCGCAGGAGCGGAAGCACTACGGGGTAAACCGGGACCGTACTCGGTCATTCTCCCTAGCGTTGACGACGAGTTCTCGTACCTCCATCGCGGGGGAGGTACGATCGCGTTCCGTCTCCCCGACAAAGACGACCTTTGTGAACTGCTCCGCGACGTCGGCCCGCTCGTCGCACCGTCGGCGAATATCGAAGGAAAGCATCCCGCACGTACCGTCGAAGAAGCGCGAAGATATTTCGGCGATGATGTCGACTTTTATGTTGACGGGGGAGAGTTGAGCGGCAAGTCTTCCGCTATTCTTGAATTCAACGGTGACGAAATTCGGGTTGTGCGCGAGTAAAAAAAACGTTATCATGCGCCATTATGCTGACTTCATCGGAGATTCGCTCCCGATTTCTTGCATTCTTTAAGGAACGCGGGCATACCATCATCCCATCCGCCTCGCTCGTACCGCAGAACGACCCTTCGGTGCTTTTTAATACTGCAGGAATGCAGCCCTTGGTGCCGTACCTCCTCGGCCAGCCTCACCCCGGCGGTGCCCGACTGGCAAATAGTCAGAAGTGTGTCCGCACCGTTGATATCGACGAGATCGGCGACAATACGCACGCCACCTTCTTCGAGATGCTCGGCAACTGGTCGCTCGGGGATTATTTCAAAGAGGATGCCATCAAATGGAGTTATGAGTTCCTCACCTCAAAAGACAAGGGGCTTGGGCTCGATCCCGCACGCCTCTATATCACCGTTTTCGGCGGCAATGCCGACGCGCCAAAAGACGAAGAGTCGCCGGCGATATGGGGAGCAATTTTCGATAAAGCCGACGTGAAGGGCGAGCGTATCTATTTCATGACAGCGGATGCAAAGGGGAAAGAGCCGAACTGGTGGAGTGCGGGGGATTCGGGTCCCTGCGGCCCCGATACCGAGATGTTTTATGACGTCACGGGAAAACTCACGAACGGGATGACAAAAGAGGAATATATGGCGGCTGACCTGCGCCAGGATGTTGTCGAGATATGGAACGACGTTTTCATGGAGTACCTGAAGAAAGACGGGAAAATCGTCGGCAAATTACCAAAACAGAACGTGGACACGGGCTCCGGCCTCGAGCGCGTTACGATGGTTGTGCAAGGGAAGGACAATATATACGAGACGGACTTACTTGGGCCGATGCTGAAAATTCTGCTTCCGGAAGATACTGCAAATTTGGATAATTTTATTCAACAGACACTCAAAAAGAGCGCGCGAATAGTTGCTGACCACATGAGAACGGCAATATTTCTTATTGCCGACGGAGTGATACCGTCAAAGAGTGATCAGGGTTATGTTTTGCGACGATTAATCAGAAGGGCAGTCAGACATTGCGAGCTACTCGGCAACAGGATACCCATCGTGGACCTTGTTGAGAGCGTTGAACAAACCTACAAAGATGCGTACCCACTGAACAAGGAGCATATCGAGCAAGTGATTTTTGAGGAAGAAGAAAAATTTCGTGCAACCCTTAAACAGGGAATGAATAAATTTGAGAAAACTTTGAACATAAATGTACACAGTGTCATCAAGGTCGCGGGTGTGGTTGCAGCCAAAATATCTGGGAAAGAAGTATTTGACCTATATCAAACTGACGGTTTCCCCATTGAGATGACAAGAGAGATTGCCGAGGAGCGAGGAATTCTTATTGATGAAATTGGCTTCGAAGAGGAGCTTAAAAAGCACCGAGACCTTTCCCGCTCCGGTAGTGAGCAGAAGTTCAAAGGCGGGCTGGCGGACACTTCGGAGAAAACGGTACGCCTGCATACCGCGCATCATCTGCTTCTCCGTGCGCTCCAGATCGTGCTTGGGCCGGAGGTGCATCAACGCGGCTCGAACATCACGCAAGAGCGCTTGCGCATCGACTTCGCCGCTCCGCGAAAGGTGACCGACGAAGAGAAAAAAGAGGTGGAGCGAATCGTGAACGAAAAAATTTCAGAAAAGCTTCCCGTCATCCGAAGTGAAATGTCGCTTGAGGAAGCGGAGAAACTTGGTGCAGAACATGAATTCGGTCAAAAGTATCCCGATCGAGTCTCCGTGTATTCCGTAGGCCCCAAAGACGCGACGCCTGAAAACCCGCAATTCGACAAACGCTTCTCCATCGAGTTTTGCGGCGGCCCGCACGTCAAAAACACGGGCGAGTTGAGCAAGTTTCGTATTCTCAAAGAAGAGGCGGTGGCACAGGGTGTGCGAAGAATAAAAGCGGTTTTAGAGTGAAATACGCGTCTTCGTCACATTGAGAAAAAGAAACGCCTATCGTCTGCGATAACGCGTTTCGCCCGATCTCCTTGTCCTCAAGGCGTAAGCGGCGGTTGCGCAAGGCATACGTCGGATCAAGGCAGTTCTCGAATAACAGGCGATGGCACAGAGTATACGCAGGATAAAGGCCGTTTTGGAATAGAAACCGGTGTACAAGGTCGAACCTTCCGTCCACAAGGTCTCTCCTTGAGAATTGGATTTAAGGTGAGACCTTGTGGTCGGAGCGGCCAACTTCTCCAAGGTCTTACCTTTCAAAGCCAAGGAAAGACCTTCGGCCGCTCTTTGGAGAAGGTTCCACCTTGGATTTTAGCTAACAGATGCGGGCTTTCCACAGGGAGGGGGGCGGTTGCATGCTACAATAAGGGCATGTCCTTGTTTCAGCGTAAGGGGGGCGGGGGAGGGCGTTCGGTCGCTATTTTTGATATCGGAAGCGGTTCGATCGGTGGCGCATTCGTCAGTTTGCACCACGACAAACCACCGGAGATCATCTTTACCGCGCGGCGCAATATTCCCGTTCAGGCGGAGATAAATTTTCAACGATTCCTCGAATCGATGGGAAAAACCCTTGAGAGCCTTGCATTCACGATGCAGAAGGCGGGAGGAGGGGTCGCCGTGGGAGAGGCATATTTCATACTGGCATCGCCTTGGTACGCTTCGCAAACGCGTCTCGTTCGTTACAGTCAGGAAACGCCCTTTACGGTGACGAAGAAAGGCATCGAGAAACTCATCGAGAAAGAAATTCTTTCATTCCGCAACTCCAAACTCTTTGCGCACCTAAAAACAGACGAGGCACCGCCCGAGATCATGGAGTCGAAGAATATCCAGATCAAATTGAACGGCTACGAAGTCACTAAGCCGTACGGCCATAAAGCGTCCGAGCTCGAGGTCGCGGTCTATGTGAGCATGATCCCCGCAAACATTCGAAATCTGATTAAAGACTCGATTACGCGATTCTGGCGTCCTTCGACGACGCATTTCTCCTCGTTCTCGCTCACCGCGTTTGATGCGATACGGAGCATCTTCCCCGACGAACCGAGTTTCCTCTTCATGGATATCGCCGGCGAAGTGACGGACATCTCGCTTGCAAAAGACAACATTCTCCTCGAATCCATGTCGTTCCCGTCGGGAAAGAACATGCTCATTCGCGCCGTCGCCGACGGACTCAAGATTACACCTGCCTTGGCCGCCTCCGAACTTGACCTTTACGCGCAGAACGCGGGAACACCGGAGCACATGAAGAGGGTCGGGGAGATCGTCAAAAGAACTACGGACGGATGGCGGGTCTTCTTCAAGGACGCGCTCGTGCGTTTCGCCGCGGAGTTCCCGATACCGCGCATCATTTTCTATACTGCCGACGACAATGTGAGCCAATGGTTCGAGGCGACAATCAAAGAGACAAAATTCGCGCGCTTTGCGGAAGTCGAAGAGGGATTCACGGTGCGCGCGCTGGGAAACACGTTCCTCAATACTTTTGTTCATACCGCTTCGCCGGATTTCCAAGATCCTTTTCTTTCCATTGAGGCGATCTTCGCGAACAAGATCTCATCATTAACAAAATAACAAAAAAGACGATGGCAAAATATTTGATAGAGGATATCATTCCGCCGGAGAAGAAACACCGCGCACCCGCCAAGAAAAAAACAGGTGCGGGGCGAAGCGTACACATCGAGAAAGAAGAGCGGCCGGCTCCGGAGATCAAAAAGACCATCAGTGAAGCGTATCCGGAAAATCCTCGCGAGATACTCGTCGACCAGATGAAGAACGCCGCACCTCTCGAACAGACGGCCGAGAGTACGCCTGCCCCGAAGGAGACGCCCAGAGAAGAGGCGGCGCCCGCCCTAGGAATGGGTACGTGGTCCAACGACCTTTCCGTCAAAGGAGAGGCGCCCGCGACCGAAACCTCCGCCCACTTTCCTCCGCAATTTCCGGAATACGGCAGGAAGGACGGGGTATACGACGAGGGGAGGGGTGGCATGCGCTCGTGGTTGCCGTGGCTCATCGGGGTTGCCGTTGTTATTGTGGTCGGATGGTTTTCGCTCGGTTTCTTCGCAGGCGCTACCGTTACCGTCGTTCCGAAACATGAACAGCTCCCTCTCCCGCTCGACCAAAAGTTCACCGCAGTCAAAACAGAGACGACCGGCAAGCTCGCCTACGCCATCATGATCGAGACCGCTTCATCTTCGGCCGAAGTTCCCGCGACCGGAGAAAAGTCGGTGACCACAAAGGCATCGGGGCAGATCGTCATCTTCAACGAACAAACCACCGCGCAACGCCTGATCAAGAACACCCGCTTTCAGGCGCCGAGCGGAAAGATTTATCGCATCAGCGACTCCATTACCATTCCGAAAAGCACCGTCTTGAACGGAGCGATTAAGCCCGGCTCGCTTGAGGTAACGGTGTATGCCGACGAAGCCGGACCGGAATATAATTCGCCGCCGGTCGACTTTACAGTACCCGGATTGAAGAATTCAAAGATCTACGAGAAAGTCTACGCACGTTCGAAAGGACCGCTCGCCGGAGGTGCGTCCGGAGTGGTCAAAACCGTGTCCGATCAGGATCTCAAAAATGCCGGCGACGACCTGCGTATCCAGCTCGAAACGAAATTGCGTGCAAAAGCGCGCGGCAATTTGGCGACGAGTCAGATCGCGTACGACAAAGGCATCGTTGTCACGCTCCAACCGCCCAAACTGGTGAGCACTCCGGCCTCCGCGGACAACAAAGCCGTCGTTTCGGCCGAGGGATCGATCGCCGTCGTCACTTTCAAGCGCGCAGACCTTACGCGCGCGATCGTGGCTGTTCTTGCGCCGGAGAGCGTCGCCGATCCTGTGGAGGTGAAGAATTTGGACACACTCAACTTCGCCATGGAAGCGCAAAAAAACGATGCGCTCCTCGCAGGGAGTTCGATCAACTTCACGCTCCAAGGAACCCCTGAACTGTATTGGACCGTCGACGAAGCTGTTGTGAAGGCCGCGTTACTCGGTCTTCCCAAAGCGCGTTTCGACGAGAAGATCTCGCAATATTCTTCGGTTCAAAAAGCCAGAGCATCCATCCGTCCGCTTTGGAGAATGTCCTTTCCTGAAGATCCGGAAAAGATCTCGATCGTTCTTGTTGACAGTCTTCCGAACCGATAGAGAGGCGCGCCACTCCGTCGCATTACGCTCCCGCTTGCCGAAAAAGATAAAAAACCGTGAAAACACGTCTCGACAAAAAAGTAGCGGTTGCCGGTCTCCTCGCGGTCGCAGCGTTGACATACTTTGCTTTTCTCGGCTGGTCTCCCTCCGAAGAGGAGGTCAGTGCCGAAGATCGGCGCGCGGTGCTTTCGCCGCCCTCAAGCGACACTCCCGACGGGAGAAAGGATTATCGCAGTGTGGTGGAAAGAGTCGCGAAAGCATCCGACACGCTCACGATCGGCGAACACTGCAGTATGGACCCGCTTGTGCTCCGATTCACCGAAGGAGCAACGCTCACGGTCACCAACACCGACACTCTCCCGCATACGATCGCGTTTGCCGACGGAAAGGTCTTTGTGCTGGCACCCGGCTACAAGAAACAGCTCGACATCACGGGGGTTTTCGGAAAAAGTGCAGGCATTCATCGCTATCGTTGTGACGATATATCAAAAGAAGAGAGTGTCGGCGTGCTGCTCATCACGCGATAAGTAAAAAGACCAACATCATGGAATCCTTCACGTCAGCAAATAGCCGGATCGCCCTCTCACTCTTTTTTTTACCGCTCGCTTTTCTTTTCTTTACCCCCGTCGCTTTCGCCGCGCCGGATATCACCGCGCCCTTCATCGGGCTTTCGGGAGACCTTGTCTTAAATCGCACGATTACGTTCTCGGGAGATGTGTGGAATAGGGGGGAGGGTATGACCACCGCCAACTCCTACGCGTTAGTCCGGATCGGCGGCCCCGCCCAGATCACCAATCGGGGAAATTACGTCACTGTTGCGGGGATCTACGCCTATACTTCGTCGAACAATGGCTCGTTGTCCGGCAACTCTTTTGAGGTCTTCGATATCTCTGCTCCGACGGCGCCCGAGCGGGTGACGGGGGAAGGTGCGGATCCTTCTCCGTACGGCGATATCGTCGTCGTGGGCGACGAGGCATACGTTGCGACACGAGGCGGTCTTTCGCCGCTTCAGGTCTTCGTCCTCTCAAGCCTGCCGAGCTCGCTTCTCTCGGAGGGCGGCGTCAATATTTCCGAGGATGTCGGAACCGGTGTCACGTACAAGGCACCCTATCTCTATGTGTCGGGATTCTCCGGAAGGGCGATACAGATATACGACGTCGCCGCGGATCCCTTGTCGCCCGCTTTTCAAGGAAGCGCGGTCTCAACGCTAACTAATACGCTCGCACGCACTATCGCCGTCAAAGATAACTATGCGTATGTGCTCGGGAACAGGAGTATCGGCGGCGGATTCCTTGAAGTGTTCGATGTCGCCTATCCCATCGATACGCAAAGTGTCACGCAGTTCACATTTCCGGAGTCGTTTGATGCGGCGGTGATCGCGGGCGACTATCTCTATGCGGGCCATTTTCAGTCGACAGGTTTCTCCGTGTTCGATATCAGTACGCGAACCGCCCCATTGCGCATTGCCGTCGTTTCTTCGGGAGCGCCGTGGGCGGGGGAGTTGCAGGTTTCGGGGAACTATCTTTACATCGGCGGAGATCCGGAGGGCGCGGTCTACGACATTTCCGACCCGGGAACTCCGGTCGAGGTCTCCCACTATGCCGTCCTAAACAGCGCGGGCGATAGCGGAAAATTCGTTACCCCGAGTTATCTCTATCATGCGAGCGATGCGCTCAATATCTACGAACCCCACACGTTCGCACGTTTCTGCCTCTCCGACGAGGAATACAACGACGCCGCCCGCGATGCATGCCTTCATTCGGCCGCCGGCCGCGTCGGGTCCGATATCGATGCGGGTGTACTCGATCTGTCCGAGTCGACGACGGTAGGTACGACGTGGACCGCCGCGCTCGGCGTACATACGGTCTATTTTTGCGCCGACGTGAGAGACGGGCGGGGTTTCGACGGCGTTGCCGAAGGAGCGAACGAGGGCGGTGCGAGCAACTGTACGTCAACGACTTTCGTTGTTTCGATCGGCGCCTTGTTCGGTAACCCCTCCAGTTGCGTCATCGCTATCGGAGAAAGTACGTGTACCGTCGGCATGTCTTGGGCGACAACGGACGCACTGGATCCCAAGCTGGTGAACAGAAAAACAGGGGTCACCCTTTCGACCGAAGCGAACTCGCCCGCACCATTTTCCGTTCTTGTATCAAGTCCGACGACGATATTTGATCTACGGAACGGCGACAACATCTTGGACACCGAAGTCATCGCCGGCACCTGCGCCTTGGGTTCCGAGTGGGACGGGGAAATCTGTGCACCGGCAACCCTTTGGACGACGCTCGAAGCCGATCCGCCCGGAGGAGCTCCGCCGCTTCTGACCACCGTTACCGCAAGCGCCACCGGCACAGCGGTAGACGTCCTTTCGATCACGAACTGGACCATCTCCTACGCCACCCCCGCATCGGACATCGCTTCCATCGCATTCGATTCGACGCACGGCGTGCTCTACGCAGGCTCCGGTTCATACGGCATCATCTATCGCTGTGACACGGTAACGCTGTGTGATGAGAGTAGCGACTGGACCGTGACTTACGATGCACACGGCTCGGGCAACGAATTCAGCTCGTTCATCTTCGACGTTCAAAGCGGCGCCCTTTACGCGGGGACAAGTCCGGGCGGCAATATTTATCGCTGCAGTACCGCAGTGACCCTGTGCGATGCTGACGAAGATTGGGTGCGCGTTGCCCGTCTCGATGACTCGGCTATTGATTCGCTCATCTTAGACGGTACGAACGGCGTGTTCTACGCCGGAACCGGTGAACACGGCAAGATCTACCGATGCGCGATCGCGACCAACTGCGCAATGGAGGAGAGCTGGGTGCTCGCTTTTGATACGCCGGAGTCGGTCATTGCGGTGCTGGTGTTCGACTCGACACACGGCATCATTTACGCGGGGACGAGGTCGAACGGGATCATCTATCGTTGTAATCCCGCGTTCACTGCGTGCGACGAATCGGGTGATTGGATGATCGCCTATGACACCGCGGAGGCGGAGATCGATTCGCTCGCGTTCAACGCGACGGACGGTCTGCTCTTTGCGGGATCCGGCGCGAACGGCATCATCTATCGTTGTGATACTTCGACATCCTGCAGGAACGGTGCGAGCGATTGGCGCGTCTCCTACGATACGCCGTCGGGAACCGTCAACTCACTGGTCTTCGATTCCGCCGGTGGCGTCGTGTATGCGGGAACGGGAGGGAGCGGGGGTGATCACGGGATTATCTATCGCTGTGACCACAGGACGCCCGGCAACTGCAATGATGCGGGCGACTGGACCCTTTCCGAAGGCATTGAGGAGATCGTCATCCGATCACTCGCCGTCGACACCATGAACGGACCGCTTTACGCCGGATCGGCCACGAACGGTATCATCTACCGCTCCGGCGGAAACGATACCGCCGACTACCACTTCTGGTGGAATTGTTCGAGCACGACCAACGACGTTTCGGTCGCAGAGAGCATCTGCGGCGTTCTCCCGCCTCCTCTCGCCGGCAGTTGCGTCGAAAATTCCTTCGGCACACGATGTACGGCGACAACGACGGCACAAATGAGTGTCTCCCACAACTATCCTTCGGTCGGAACATATACCGCAAAGGTCATCGTCGAGGCAAGGAGCGCGATCAATGCGGAAGCGCGTACGACTATCGTGCTCACGCTTATCCCCGTACTTTCCGTCACACCAAGCCACTGGGACTTCGGTAGTGTCTATCTTGGCGACTCAGAGACGCGGAGCTTCACGGTGGAGAACATCGGACAGGTAGGGAGTTTTCTCGAGGGACGCGCGTCGCTCTCGGGGCTCTTGCCCGCATATTTTACTTGCACCGCAGGTTGCGGAGCGTATCCGGATCCGGGTATTTCCGTCGACGTCCCGCGCACGGTGACCATTCGCTTTTCGCCGGGCCAGACGACGGGGCTTATCGGCCCCGTCAACACCAGATTTACCGGAACGAATACTACACCTCCATCCTCGCTTGACCTACCGGTCTTCGGTACCGGCGTTCTCCCCATTGTCGGATCGGGACTTGATTTCGGAAGCGTCGTCGTCACAAGGTCGAAAAATCTGGTGCTCACGGTCGTGAATCGCGGCTCAACAGCTTTTTCCGACACCTTGGTCCTGCCTTTCCCCGGCATCTACACCTGTGTTCCAGACTGCAACCTCACCGTACCCGCCCGAAGCGGGGGAGCTGACGGCACAGAGGAGATCACCATCCACTTTGCGCCGACACAAGTGCGGGACTATAACGGGAACGCCTATCTCGAAAACCACCCCCTGCCCAACGGCCCCCTCTTCCCGTTCACCGGCACAGGCATTGTCGGCACATTCAAGTTCAAGGACCAATAGCAACTGAGGTTTATGCGCTCTTCCCGCACACCAATATTGGCCTCGTAGAGAGTTAATTCTGTACCAAGCCTCGAACACGAACCGCAAGATAGAGATAAGCACGCCGATTACTTTCTCGGCATTAGTCAAGTCCGTGGCGAGTTTTGGCCAGTACAGGGTTGACCTCCCGATGGCCTTCTGCTAGTATCTTGAGACCCTCTTGAAAATGAGTGATGAGAAGCAAAAAGGCCGAGTGCTGACAGGCACAATTAACGAAGCACTGCCCAACACGATGTTCCGCGTTTCCGTAGAAGGCGGCGAGGAGGTCCTTGCGTACCTTTCGGGGAAAATGCGCATCCATCGTATCAAGGTCCTCGTGGGGGATAAGGTATCTTTGGAAGAGAATCCGTACGGCGGAAAACTGCGGATTATCAAAAGACTGTAAAAGACGGGCCGGTGTTTGGCGGCGAGTGTCGGGAGACATTCGGCGATCGCGGCCGGGGTCTTGTTTTTTTTCTTGTGAAACAATATGCGTGTACGATCATCCGTAAAAAAAATCTGCGCGAAATGTAAAACGGTCCGTCGGCACGGTGTTATCCATGTCGTCTGCACGAATCCCCGCCATAAACAGCGACAAGGCTAGCTAATTTTCATCATGCGTATCCTAGGTATTACCGTTCCGGACAACAAACAGCTGTGGGTGGGCCTCACCGTCTTTTACGGTATCGGGTACTCGGCCGCGAGAAAGATCCTGCATGAAGCGAAGGTCGACCCGACGGCAAAGCCGGGAAAGATCTCTGTCGACGAAGAAGGAAGAATCCGCAAGATCATTGAGTCCATGAAGATCGAGGGTGATCTGCGCCGCGAAAAGGCGGGGAACATCAAGCGATTGAAGGACATCAAGGCATACCGCGGTGTCCGCCACGCACGGGGACTTCCGGTCCACGGCCAGCGCACGAAGACGAACTCCCGCACGGTGCGCGGCAACGTGAGGAAGACCATGGGAAGCGGTCGTCGTAAATTGGAAAAGAAATAATCATGGGCAAGAAACGTATAGTCAAAAAGGGCGGAGGGTCGGTCGACCAGGGCTTGAAGGCGCGGTCGCTTTCCCGTGTTCCGAAAAAGAAGATCACTCACGCGACGCTCCACATCCAGTCGACCTACAACAATACGATGGTTTCTCTCGCCGACACCGACGGAAAGGTGCTCATGTGGTCATCGTCGGGTTCGCTCGGTTTCACCGGCGCGAAAAAGGGTACGCCCTTCGCGGCGGCGAAGATCGGCGAACTGCTTGCCGAGAAGGCGCAATTGATGGGGTTGAAGTCGGTCGACGCGATCGTACGCGGGGTGGGAAGCGGCCGTGAGTCCGCTATCCGCGCGTTCATCGCCAAGGGCGTGGAAATCCACTCGATCAAAGACCGAACACCAGTGCCGCACAACGGGCCTCGTCCGAAAAAACCAAGAAGGATTTAATACACCACCATGTCCACGACACCTAAATGCAAAACTTGCCGCCGTGCGGGAGAAAAACTTTTCTTGAAAGGCGATAAATGCTTTACGCCGAAATGCATCTTTGAAAAACGCCCTACGCCGCCGGGCAAGCCGCTCTCCGAACGCAAGCACCGCAGTATGGTGACGGAATACGGCACCCAGCTCAAAGAGAAGCAGAAGATCAGGAATGTGTACGGGCTTTCCGAGAAGCAGTTCAGTCGGTATGTGAAAGAGTCCGCCGAAGAGTCGTCGGGTTCTCCCGTCGACCACCTCTTCGAACGGCTAGAGCGTCGTCTCGACAATGTGGTCTACCGCCTCGGATTTGCGCAGAGCCGCACCCAAGCGCGCCAGCTCGTTTCCCACGGCCACTTCGTGGTGGGAAAGCGCAAGGTCACCGTCCCGTCCTTTCAGGTGAAGACCGGCGAGATTATTTCGCTTCGTCCGGGGAGTCAGTCGTCCGTATTTTTCAGCACTGCGGCGGAAAAGCTGGAAAAACATAAGACGCCGAACTGGCTTCTGCCTGACCCCGTGAATCTCTCCGCCGAAGTGAAAGGGGCGCCCAAATACGACAAGAATGAGATTGGCTTTAATTTTCAGTCCGTCATCGAGTTCTATAGCCGCTAGAAAGTAGAGCCGCCGTAACGTATAATCGAGTCAGTGTTTTTAATTATAAAAAATAATCAATCCCAATAGGTATGCCTGATTATAATGTCGCATTGCCCTCGAAGCCCAAGCCCGTCCGCGAGGACGGAAATCTTGGCGTGTATGAGATCGAGGGCCTTTATCCGGGTTATGGCCACACCCTCGGCAACTCCCTGCGCCGCATCATTCTTTCCTCGATCCCGGGCGCCGCGGTCACCCAGTTGAAGATCGACGGGGTGCTCCACGAATTCTCCACCATCGACGGCGTGAAGGAGGACGTCATCACCATCATTCTCAACCTGAAAAAGGTCCGTTTTCGCTCGTCGACCGATGAACCGCAAACGGTCACGCTTGCCGTCAAAGGCACGCGCAAGGTCACCGCGGGCGATGTCGTCGTGGGAGGACAAGTGGAGGTGCTCAATCCCGACCAGTACATCTGCGAGTTGACGGGAAAGGGCGCCGCTCTTTCAATAGAAATGAAGATCGAGACTGGCCTCGGCTATCTCCCGAAAGAGGCGATCCAAAAGGAAAAAGTGGGCATCGGAACGATTGCGCTTGACTCGGCCTTTACGCCGATCCGCCGTGCGAATTACGAGGTGGAGAGCATGCGCGTCGGCGACCGCACGGATTACAACCGCCTCAAGATCACCATCGAGACCGACGGGACGCTCACTCCGCGCGCCGCACTCGAGAGTGCCATCGAAGTGATGATCCATCAGTTGAAAGCGATCGTAGGATTCAAAGAAGAGGAGTTCGCGCCCGAGGAAGCATCGACAGACGCGGGAGTTGCCACGGAAAGCGCGCCGATCGCCTCCGTCGAGGGAGAGATTGATACCGAGTTTCTGAAAACGCGCATTGACTCGCTCGACCTTTCCGCGCGCACGCAGAATGCCTTGGCGTCGGCGAACATCCGAACCGTCGGCGGCTTGGTGCGTAAGAGCGAGAATGACCTCCTTGAGGTCGACGGGCTCGGCGAGAAGGGCCTTCAGGAGATTCGCCGCGCGTTGTCCAACTTTGGAGTAACGCTCAAGCAGTAATGAAAATTAAGGAGCAACGCGACTATAATTTTCTTACCCCAGCACCTTCTTACGCAAATCATCCAAAGCTTAAAATGAACAAACCACAGACAACATACACCGGACGTACTATCGAACACATGAAGGGGCGGGGTGGTGATTTTCTAAAGCTCGCCAAGCCTCACTAAGAAAATCTACCATGAGACACCACAACGCAAACAAGAAATTCGGACTTCAGAAAGGCGCTCGCAAAGCGCTCGTACACTCCCTGCTTGTGGCGCTTATTCAGCATGAAAAGATCACGACCACCGAAACGCGGGCGAAAACGCTCCGTTCTGCGGTCGAAAAACTCGTCACTCGTGCGCGAGGAGGTTCCCCGCATGACACCCGTTTGCTCTTGTCGCGCCTCAACAACAACGAGGACATTGTGAAAAAGCTCATGAAGGAGATAGCGCCCAAATATAAGTCTCGACAAGGCGGATACACGCGTATCACCAAACTCGGCAAGCGCTCGGGGAAAGGGGACGCAAGCGCGCTTGCGAGTATCGCATTCGTATAATTCGCTACTACTACCATGGCAACAGAACACATCATTGATGCAACAGGAAAGTCACTCGGACGCGTCGCGAGCGAGGCGGCGAAGATCCTTTTGGCCAAGAACACGACGAGTGTGAAGAAGAATGTCGTCGCGAATGTGACGGTACGTGTGAAGCATGCAAGCGGCCTTGCCCTAAGTGACAAGAAGCGGGTCCAGACGAAATTCCACAGCCACAGCGGGTATCCGGGCTCCGACCGTTCCCTTTCGCTCGCCCACATCATTGCTACGAAAGGATACGGAGGGGCGCTCAAGCGCGCCGTGAAAGGAATGCTCCCACCGAACACCCTTCGCGAGAAACGCATGAAACATTTAATCATTGAAGAATAGACCCTATGGCAACTACCGCAAAACCAAAAACATCAAAGCCGACAAGGTCTACCCGAACGCCTGTAGCGGGCGGGCCTGCCCGCTCGAAACCGGATACGGGTGAGGCGGGGGAGACGTCGGTCGCCGTAGTCGCTCCTCGCATCGGAGAAACCGTTCGTGCCGCCAAGGTGTCGCTCCCGTACATCGAGGCCGTCGGCCGCAGAAAAACGGCCATCGCACGTGTCCGCGCCACGAGTGCGTCGAAGACCGTCGTCACAGTGAACGGAAGGACTGTAGAGAAGTACTTCGGCCTGCCCTCGCTCGTCGCCATCGTCCATGCCCCGCTTTCACGGGAAGGGTTTTCCGGCAAATACACGATCTCGATCAAGGTTGGAGGGGGTGGTATCCATGCACAGGCGGAGGCGATACGGCTCGGGCTTTCCCGCATTCTCGTCAAGGAAGATGTGAACCAAAAAGGCGCACTGAAAAAACTCGGCTTTTTGAAACGTGATTCGCGCAAGGTGGAGCGCAAACTCTTCGGGTTCCGCAAATCGCGCAAGCGAAAACAGTGGAAGAAGCGGTAAGGGCCGCTCGGACAACTCTTTTTCAGAACACACGAGGCCTCTCCTCTAGAGGCCTCGACCATCCTCGGCGCGAATCCGTCAAGTGAATAACTTGACGGAGCCGAGCTTCGCGCCTTACAGGCGCTGTACACCTTTTCGATTTTTCAGAAAAAATCTGAAAAGGTCTTGCGATGCGGCTCCCCGCAACGGGGCCCCAACAAGCCGCATCTCACCTGCAAACGGCTTCACAAGAAAATACCTTGCTGAGAGGAGCGAGGAAAAATACAAGGTCGAACCTTGAAGAATCATTTCCTAAGGTTCGACCTTGTATTTTTTATTAAACATAGAAACACCCGCCACAGAACATGGCGGGCTTGATTGCGCACCGAAGCGGCTACGCCTTCTTCGGGATTTCATATTTCGCCGGCACTATTTCGTGGCGGTGTCCGCACGAAAAACATTCGCAGTACACCGCGGGAACGGTCTCGACCGGCTCGATGTACCCCTCCGCACTCCCGTTCGTGTCGTCGACTTGATTGACCAAAGCGGGAAGTGCATTGCAGACCATGCAGTCGCGCACATGGTCGACGGCGTCGAACACATCGTAGTGGCCGTTCTCACACCACACTTGCTGTCGTCCTTCGTAGGACATGGCGCACTCCTCATTGGGTTACAGAACTTTTCCCAAAATACCACAATGAAACCGGTTAGTCAATTTTTGACAAAAAGTGAATTTCCTGCTAGATTGCCTCCGTACGCGTCCCGTGAGAGGTCGCGGACCCGAAGCAAGCCGAACGAGGGTGACGAACGGGGCAATAATTACCACTGATAATTGGGTAGGAGCGTGGACAACAGAGTCCGCACCAAACCTCTAATGGGATGGACAAAACGGACGAACAAAAAAAGCCTAAAGACCGAGATATTCCGGAGGCTGGCGCGGCACACAAAAAAGCCGATGAGTCAGTTGACGATGTCGTTATAGAGTCGTATAATGACGACTCGGGTCTTGGGAGCGGTACTACACCCGAAGAACGCATCAAGCGCTTACGAGAAAAATTACGCACCGCTGAAAAGGAGAAAGCGGCCAATCTGGACGGCTGGCAGAGGGCGAAAGCAGATTTCATCAACTACAAGAAGCGCGAAGAGGAAAACAAGGGCGAATTTCTGAAATTTGCCCGCGAAGAACTCGTGAACGACCTCATTCCCGTCCTTGAAAGCTTCCATATGGCGTTCGCCAACAAGACGGCGTGGGCGAAAGTGGACGAGTCATGGCGGAGGGGCGTCGAGCATATCCACGCGCAACTCGTGCAGATCCTCGGAAACCACGGCGTCACCCCGATCGATCCCGCGGGCGCCGTATTCGACCCCAAAGAGCACACCGCGATAGGCACAGTTGAAACGACGGACTCCGGAAAGTATCATAAGGTAGCCGAAGTGCTTCAGCTGGGTTACCGCCTGAACGGAAAGCTCATCCGTTCGCCACGGGTCAAGGTCTACGGCGCGAAGAGTGATGCTACCGCGGAAACGGAAAAACAGTAATAATGGATTATCAAAAAGCCACCGATTTTCGGTCATTAGTAAAACGGAGAAATGCACATGCATGTTCCTCACAACTAGTGACTGACGAGCAGTGACTTGTAACTAAAAACCATATGGCAAAAATACTCGGTATCGACTTAGGAACGACCAACTCGGCGATGGCCATCGTCGAGGGGGGTGAGCCGCGCATCATCGAGAATGCGGAGGGTGGACGCACGACCCCATCGATCGTCGCCGTCGCAAAGAACGGCGAGCGCATCGTGGGGCTTCCGGCGAAACGCCAGGCAGTGACCAATCCGAAGAACACCGTCTATCAGATCAAACGGTTCATCGGACATAATTTCGACGAGCCGGCGGTGGGGAAAGACCGTTCGGCGGTCTCTTTCGAGATGCGCAAATCCCAAAATGGCGGCATCGAGGTCGCAATGGCCGATAAGTGGAACCGACCCGAGGAGATTTCGGCCATGATTCTGCAGAAACTGAAGGCCGACGCCGAAGCCAATCTCGGCGAGAAGATCACCGAAGCAGTTATTACGGTACCGGCATATTTTAACGACGCACAGCGGCAGGCGACGAAGGACGCGGGAAAGATCGCGGGCCTTGATGTGAAGCGCATCATAAACGAGCCGACCGCGGCCGCGCTTGCGTACGGCTTCAACAAGAAGAAGGACGAGAAGATTGTCGTCTTCGACTTCGGCGGGGGTACATTCGATATTTCCGTCCTCGAAGTGGGAAATGACGTTATCGAAGTGAAGGCGACCGACGGCGACGCGCACTTGGGCGGGAAAGACATCGACCAAAAGATTATCAACTGGCTTGCCGATGACTTCAAAAAGACTTCCGGTATCGATGTGCGTCAGGACCCGCTCTCCAAACAGCGCCTCGACGAAGCCGCGGAGAAGGTCAAGATCGAACTTTCAAGCGCGATCGAGAGCGAAGTAAATCTTCCGTTCATCACCTCCGGTCCCAACGGCCCCGAACACTTGGTCATCAAACTCTCGCGCGCAAAACTGGAAGAACTGACGCAGGAATTCATCCACCGCGCCGTGGAGATTACCAAGCGCGCAATGGAAGCATCGCCCTTCAAGATCGCCGACATCAATGAGGTCATCTTGGTCGGTGGTCAAACCCGTATGCCTGCGCTCCAGAAGGCGGTCGAAGTGTATTTCAAAAAGAAACCCAACCTGACGGTAAACCCCGACGAGGTCGTTGCCGTCGGCGCAGCAATACAAGGCGGGATCCTCCACGGCGACGTGAAGGACATCCTGCTTCTTGACGTCATCCCGCTTTCCTTAGGCATCGAAACAATGGGGGGCATTGCGACGCACCTCATCGACAAAAATACGACCATTCCCGCCTCGCGTACGCAGATATTCTCGACCGCCGCCGACAACCAAACTTCCGTTGAGGTCCACGTCGTGCAGGGTGAGCGCCCCATGGCGGGGGATAACAAATCGCTCGGGAAGTTCATGTTAGACGGCATACCGCCGGCTCCGCGGGGGATGCCACAGGTCGAAGTGACCTTCGACGTCGACGCGAACGGCATCTTAAGCGTGAAGGCGAAGGACAAGACGAGCGGGAAGGAGCAATCCATCCGCATCGAAGCGCGCTCCTCGCTCTCTAAAGAGGATATCGACCGCATGAAGAAGGAGGCCGAGGTGCATGCCGACGCCGACAAGGAAAAGCAGGAACGCGTTGAGGTGAAGAACGTCGCCGAGAGCATGGTCTATACCGCCGAGAAAGCGCTCAAGGACGCGGGCGACAAGATCCCCGCTGACGTGAAGACTGATGTCGAAGCGAAGATTGCCGAAGTGAAGAAAGTGAAAGATGGGACGGATATGGATGCGCTCAAAAAAGCCTCCGAGGAACTTTCACAGCACATGCAGAAGATCGGCGAAGCGATGGCGAAAGCCGCGAAAACAGAAACGCCCCCGGAGACGCCGCCGCAAGAAGGGGGTGCGACGCCACCTCCCGCAGGCGGCACCGTCCACGATGTCTAGAAAATTAAGAAGCAAAAAAATACAAGGTTGGGGACGGCCTAAGGTCTCTCCTTGGCGACACACTTTTCTTAGAGGTAGTCCTCTTAGAAAAGTGGAAGTGCCCTCTGTGGTGCTTTGCAAGGTGAGACCTTGGAGAAGTTGGCCGTCTTTTAATTCCCAAGGTCCGACCTTGTATTTTTCACCACCGATTTGCAATTCCTCCACGTTCGAGCTAACCTTAAAAGCATGAAGAAAAAAGCTGAACAACCGAAACACTCCGATGCGGAGATGAAAAGATACCTTGGGTCATTGGCAGAACACTTTGACCACCGCTTTGATGCGGTGATTGAACAGTTTAGCGGCATCAATCGCAAGCTTGACGCACAGAGAGAGGTAGTCGGGGAACTGAAAGAAGATTCGGATATCTCAAAAGTGAACATGGAAATCGTGAAATCTGGTTTGGCAAAAAAGGTAGACTACCAGGAATTTCTTGCTCTGGAGAAACGCGTGCGCCTTGTTGAAACAAAACTCCGCCACTGATATTTTTGTGTAAACATAAAAAGCGATTCGCGGAGGAGGGCTCGGTCTACGATGCGGGCCGGAAGGCGCATTTCTAAAAACACAAGGTCAGACCTTGGGGACTAACTCTCGACGGCCTAAGGTCGGCGTAGCTAAGGTTCGACCTTGAGAATTTGGATTGAAGCGAACCTTGAAGAAGCTGCTACGCCAGGGTTAAATATAGAAGAAATTCTTCAAAAAAATACAAGGTCGGACCTTGGGAATTGATTCTTTAAGGTCCGACCTTGTATTTTTATTGGGAGCGTCCATTCATCCCTGCAGTTCTACTGCTGGGATGAGTGGGCGCATACTCTGTAGGGCGGGCGGCGGCCCGCTCCGCTTCCAAAAAACTTGCCCGTGGTTCCGCCCGCCAAATACCCCGTCGGCAAGCCCTCGGGATTGGACGGGCGGACAAGTTTATTTAACGGCCTAAGGTCAGTTTTTTAAAAACACGGAAAGAAACTCTTGTCAAATAAAAATAACCTGTTATACTAACAACTTATGGCCGGAAACGACTTCTACAACACCCTCGGCGTCGACCGCAAAGCGTCAAAGGACGACATCAAAAAGGCGTTCCATAAACTCGCGCATCAATATCATCCCGACAAAAGGGGCGGGAACGAAGCGAAGTTCAAGGAGGTGAACGAGGCGTACCAGACGCTCTCCGACGACACCAAGCGGCGCGAATACGACACCTACGGGCACACCTTTAACGGGGCGGGGCCGCAGGGGGGGCAGGGGGGCTTCGAAGGCTTCAGCGGCTTCGGCGGACAGGGTTTTGAGGGCGTCGACCTCGGCGACATCTTCGGCGACATCTTCGGTGGCGGCTACGCGAGCGCGACGGGGAGTCATGTCGAGCGCGGGCGCGACATCTCTATCGACATCGAGATCTCTTTCGAGGAAAGCATCTTCGGAGCACAGCGCAAAGTCCTCCTCGGCAAAGCATCGCAATGCGACACTTGCGGCGGCTCGGGTGCGAAACCGGGAACGAAGATGAAGAAATGCGCCACCTGCAACGGCAAAGGCCGCGTCACCGAAATGCGCAAATCATTTTTGGGCAACTTCTCGACCGTGCACACCTGCAACGCCTGCAACGGAAAAGGGGAGACTCCGGAAGAAAAATGTAAAACGTGCGGCGGAATGGGAATATACAAGAAACAGGAGGAAATAGCGATCGGCGTACCGCCGGGCATCAATAACGGTGAAATGTTGCGCATGAGCGGGCGCGGCGAGGCGGTCGCGCAAGGCATTCCGGGCGACCTTTATATCAAAGTCCACGTGAAGCCGCATGCACTCTATCACCGCGAAGGCAACAACCTCATCATGACGCTCGATGTGAAGCTCTCCGACGCACTCCTCGGTGCGACCTACAAAGTGACAACACTCGACGGGAAACAAGTTGAGGTGAAGGTGCCTGAAGGGGTCAAGTTCGGCGACACGCTCCGCCTCAAGGATCGCGGAGTTCCCAATCCGGGCCGCGGTCGCGCAGGTGATATACTGATACACGTGAACATCAAGACCCCGACCCGCCTCTCCGGCAAAGCGAAGAAGATGATTGAAGAACTCCGCGGAGAAGGGCTGTAGCACTTTATGGCGCCGAACAACGTGTCGGGGTAGTGCTCTCGACGACCCGTCTAGCGTTCGACTGAAAATTACCGTATAATGCGCACATCATGAAACAAGGATACTCTGTCAACTTGCCGGTGCAGTTTTTGAAACAGGGCAAATATGTGGTGGCCTATTCTCCCGCGCTTGATATTTCCACTGTCGGGCGGTCGCAGACTGAAGCGAAGAAACGTTTTGGCGAACTTACGTACCTTTTTTTAAAGGAGATCATCGACGCCGGAACCGCCGAAGTGGTCCTTTCTGAACTGGGCTGGAGTCATGCGCGTCAACGCAAGAACGCTTCATGGCGGCCGCCGGTCGTCAGTTCGACCTCTGTCGGTGTTCGCATGCCCGCCTTTGCATAAGGTACTATGCCGAAACTCGGCGTCATCCACTGGAAGAAGTTCGAACGATTTCTTTTTGCCGTTGGTTGCCAGTTTTCGCGCGAAGAAGGAGACCACCGCATCTATTGGAAGCGGGGATTGAAGCGACCTATCGTGATTCCCCGAGACTCACTACCACCTTTCATTGTGCTCAATAACCTAAGAACACTCGGTATCTCAAGAGACAAATACCTTGAGATTATTAGGGGGTTGTAAGACAACAAGTCGGCTTTTATGCTCGACCATCGAACATTTCCGTCAGAGGGGACCATGCGGGAGCAGGTAGAAGCACTGCTCGCTTTCGCGGTGCGCGCACCGTCGACGCATAACAGCCAACCATGGCTTTTTCGCGTCACGGGAAACATCTGCGAACTCTACGCGGACCGATCGCGCAAACTACCGGAGGGCGACAAAGACAGCCGCTGTCTGTACATCTCTCTCGGCGGATGCCTCGAGAATCTTGAGAGCGCGGCAAAATATTTTGACATGTTCGAAAGTACGGGGATCGGTGGCCTTACCGACCTCACGGCCCCCGTTGCACGACTCAACCTCCACTCCTCGCGCGGGACCATTGCCGACCTTCTTCCGACGGTCAAAGCGATGGCGGGTCGTTTCAATGCACGCGGACCCTCCCTCGCCAAGCCACTCCCCGACGAACTTTCCTCACGACTCATCGCCCTTATCGAAGGAGATGCACGTCTGCACCTTTTCACGGACAAGGACGATCGTGCGCAATGCGCCGAATTGACCGCCCGCGGCATGCGTATCGCTCACGCCGACAAAGCGTTCCGCGCCGAACTTTCACATTGGATGGTCAGTAACTATTCGGCCCGTAAGGACGGGATCCCCGGTTACGCAATGCTCGCCCCTGGGCCTCTCTCACTCGTTCTGCCGCGGCTCATACGGACCTTCAATATGGGCCCACTTCTGGCAAAGCTCAATACCCAAAGTATCTTGAGTGCACCGGCTGTGGGAGTGATCACCACCTCCTTCGACACGCCGCGCGCATGGCTCGATACGGGCCGACTGTTCGAACGCGCTTCGCTACTCACCAACGCGCAAGGCGCAAAAACTTCGGTCTTCGTCGCGGCAATAGAGAGTCCTGAACTGCGCAAAGAGTTGGGTGCCATGGTGGGCTCCGATCTGCTCCCGCAATTCCTCTTTACACTCGGTTTTCCGCTCTACACTCTGCCGCTCTCGCCGCGCCACCCCCCGAGCGAACGCATGGTATAATTTCACCATGACTGTGAACGTGCATGAGGGACCGCATGGCTATACGCCGCTTCTTTTTCTGGGGACGAAAGAGGGGAGAGAGGAATTCGCAAGCTTCCGTGCGTCTTGGGAAAAAGAGCGGGGGAAACTCACATTGATCGACGACCTTTTGCGCGAAGAGAACGCTGAATACGGACTCCTCCTCGACCCGACCTTTCTCGCAAGGGGAGAGAAACCGCCTTTCCCTTTCGACGCATCCCTTGACGGGACGTGGGTCGTTTACCCGTGGCGTTCCGTCGCCGTGCATGTCCTTCCCGAGGAGGCCTTCAAGGCGCTCCGACTTTCGCGCAACAAAGACCTCATCACCGCCGAGGAGGGGCGACTGCTCGCGTCGAAGACAATCGCCATCGCAGGGCTGAACGTGGGGAATCCCGCCGCGATATGCCTCGCACAGGAGGGCATCGGAAACAAATTCCGCATGGCCGATAACGATACGCTCGCACTCTCGAACCTGAACCGCTTTCGCGCGGGACTCCCCGACCTCGGCGAGAACAAAGCGGTGCTTTCCGCGCGGCAAGCCTATGAGATCGACCCGTTCCTCGCAATCGAGGTGTGGCCCGACGGCATTGCAAAGGACAATCTTGAGCGCTTTATCACTGACGCGGATATTGTCGTTGAAGAGATGGACAACCTTCCACTCAAGATATTGCTCCGCGAGGAGGCACGGAAAAAGAAGAAACCCGTTGTGATGGTGACGGGAAATGGTCACGACATCATCCTCGATATCGAGCGCTTCGACACGACGCCGGATCTCCCGCTTCTTTCGGGGAAGCTCACCAAAGATGTCATCGACGCCGTAGCAAAAAAACTTCCGTTCGAAGAGAAGATCGCGCTTGCGAGGGACTTCATGGGACGGGAATATCTTTCGGACCGCCTGAATGACTCATTCGATAAGGTGGGAAAGACTCTGATTGGCATTCCCCAGCTCGCGGAAGCGTCATTTCTGCGCGGCGCGGTGCTTGCACATGCGATTCGTGATATTCTCCTTGGGGTACCGGTCGAAAGCGGACGCTATGCTTTCGGTTTAAGCCAGCTCTATACGGTAAGATCATAAGTACATGGCCGACGAATTCTCAAAACGACATGCACGTATCCGTTCCGCAAAAGAAGCGGAGTGGCTACGCCGCGGAAGAGAGGGGGCGCTTCGGCTTTTTCACAAAACGGCACGGGGTGTTCCCGCATATAAGAAATTCCTGAAGCGAAACGGCGTCAACCCGAGATCGATACGTACGATCTCCGATTTCAAGCTTCTTCCGCTCGTCACGAAAGAGAACTACCTTCGCGCATATCCGCTCCACGAACTCGTTCCCAAGGGCGACCTCGCAGAGAGGAACATGATCTCGGCGAGTTCCGGCTCAAGCGGCGTTCCGTTCTTCTGGCCGCGCGGCACGGCGAACACCGAAGAGGCCGCAATCATCCACGAACTCTTCCTTGTCGATTTTTTCAACATAGATAAAAAACGCACACTGTTCGTCAACACATTCGCAATGGGTATGTGGGTCGCGGGTACAACGACGTACGAGTCACTCGAGCGTATCGCCGCGAAACACCCGCTCACCCTCGTGGCGCCGGGAATCGAGCTTGAGCAGGTCGTCAGTGCAGTGAAAAGTTTGGGCGGCTTCTACGACCAAGTGATACTTGCGGGGTATCCGCCGTTCATCAAGGATGTCATCGATGCCGGCACACGCCAAGGCGTTCGTTGGAAGGACTTCTCGGTGCGCTTTCTCTTCGCCGCCGAATCGTTCAGCGAAGACTGGCGCGACGAGGTGCATCGCATGGCGGGTATCCCCAAGAACATCTTCGGGTCCCTCAATATTTATGGTACCGCCGACGCGCTCATCGTGGCGCACGAGACCCCACTTTCCATCGCGATCCGTCGGGCCGTCACCGGACACAAGTCGCTCCACACCCGCTTCTTCGGGGGCGACCTGCGCGTGCCGACCTTGGCGCAGTATGACCCCTCCATGCGCTACATCGAGGAGCTCCCCGATTCGCAGATCATCTTCTCTGCAGGAAGCGGCATACCGCTTATCCGCTACGATATCGGCGACCGAGGGAATATCCTCGGTTACGAAGACATCGCACGTATGTTTGCCGAGGAGGGTGTACCGCTTTTCAAAGGGAAAGGCGAGCGGGAAAAGATCCAGCGCGGTTGGCATCTCCCGTTCGTGACGATCTACGGCCGCGACAAGATGGTTGCCTCTTTCTATGGTCTCAAGATCTATCCCGAGCATGTGCGCGGCGCGCTCGAAAAAAGCGCGGGAAACCGCTTTGCGACGGGGCGCTTCGTCATGCACACCAACATGGAGAAGGGAAGAGACCAGCGCTTTAAAGTGCATGTCGAACTCCACGAGAATGTGCGCGCCGACAAAAAGACCGCACGGCATATCGAAGAACTCATCTTCCGGAATGTCCAAGTCATGAACAGCGAGTACAAGCGCCTCGTCGCCGCCGTCGGCGAGAAGAAAGCCCGACCGCTCATCGTACTTCATCACTATCGCTCCTCCGCGCTCTTCGACAGGGCGGGAAAACAGCGTTGGAAGTCCTAAGACCATGCTTTCGCTCACCATCGTTATTGTCGTACTCAACCTCTCCCTTGGGGTCGCCATACTCCTTCAGGGACGCCGCGATTGGAGCGCCGTCGTCTTTTTCCTCATCACTCTCATCTTTTCCCTGCTTTCGTACGCGAATTACAACACACTCACAATCGATCCGAAGACGGGGCTTTTCTGGCTCCGCATCGAGATGTTCCTCGCGGCGTGGCACACGTTTCTTTTCTTTGCGTTCGTCCACCTCTTCACCAAGACGGGCTATGCTTACACCCTCAAACGCTCCCTTGCCTTCCTCGCACCATTCGTCGTGGTACTTGGTCTCACGCTCTCGCCGTACCTCTTCGCCGACATGACCGTAAGTCCGATAAACGACGAACTTGAAGCGGTGCCGGGAAAACTCTTCCCGATCTTCGCGCTCTGGCTCTTCAGTACCATGGCTCTTTCGGTCTATAAGGTCATCAGCACCTTCCGAAAAAGCGTCGGCCTCGAACGTCAGCAGTGGAAGTACCTTCTCATCGGCTCCTTCGCGACCTATCTGTCGCTCGTCCTGTTCAATTTCATCTTCGCGGGGATTCTGCACAACACAACTTTCCTCAAATATACCCCCCTCTATTCGCTTCCCATCGTGATTGCCACCGCGTATGCAATCATCAAGCACAACCTCTTTGACCTCAAACTGCTCGCAACGGAAGCGTTCGTGTCGATCATCGCCGTGGTGTATTTTGCGAAGATCACGATTGCCGTATCGGTCATCGACCGCGTCATCGACGGCCTCATCTTCCTCGCCACCGCCTATTTCGGCCTTCAGCTCATCCGAAGCGCCAAAGAGGAGGTTGCTCGGCGCGAAGAGATCCGTGCGCTCGCGAAGAAACTTGCCGAGACGAACTACGAGTTGGCGCGCTCCAACGAACAGCTGAAGATCCTCGATAAGCGCAAGAGCGAATTCGTCTCGCTTGTCTCGCACCAGTTGCGCGCGCCTATCACCGCAATCAAGGGATACGCTTCGCTTCTAATGGAAGGGTTCTACGGCAAGCTTTCAGTGAAAACGAAGGAGCCTGCCGAACGCATCTTCCTGTCCTCACAACGCTTGGTGAAAATGGTGGCGGACTTCCTTGACCTCTCAAAGATCGAGCAGGACGCCATGTCCTACAACATGACTTCGGTCGACATCGGAGAAGTACTGCGGGACGTCGCCACGGACTTTGTGTTCGTTGCAAAAGAAAAAGACCTCACACTGGAGATCAATGTCCCCGCAAAGCAAAAGTTTGTCGTCTCCGCCGACGACGGCAAATTGCGTCAGATCATATCGAATGTCATCGACAACTCCATCAAATATACGCCGAAGGGCTCGATCGCGGTTTCGGTGGGAAGGGACACCGCCAAGAAGACCGTCGCCGTTCGCATCAAGGATACCGGCATCGGCCTCTCTCCGGACGACAAAGAGCATATATTCGGCAAATTCACCCGCGGAAAAGGCGGCCAAAAAGAGAACACCGGCGGTTCCGGTCTCGGGCTTTATGTGGCCAAAAAGATGCTGGAGGCGCAAAAGGGGAATCTTTCTGTGGAGTCCGACGGCGTGGGGCTGGGCTCGACCTTTGTTATTGAATTCCCTGCGGAGGGGACTTGAAAATACAAGGCGGAGCTAGGCGGACTAAGGTGGGTGGCAAATGCAAGGTCGAACCTTAAGAATCGTTTCCCAAGGTTCCACCTTGTATTTTAATCGGATGAGACCTTGTGATGTGATATTATAGATTGAACCGAAGCGAAAGAGTGACGACCCATGCATATCGATCATTCAAAAAAGATTATACTCGTAGAGATATTGGGCGGCGTGGCGGTCTTCCTCGCTATCGGCGTTATTGCTCTCTCTTCCGTTACCGCCGTCCGCATCCTTGCCGCGGCGATTCTCTTCATCGCACCGTATCTCTCCATAACAGCCGCCCGTGGCCTTGAGAGCGAGAAGAGCGTCAAGGATCTCGGAGACCACCTGCGCGAAACCGAATGGAAGCTCGTCATCTCGAACGAGCAGATTCAAGTACTCGATCAGCGCAAGAGCGAGTTCGTCTCGGTCGTCTCTCATCAACTGCGCGCACCAGTGACCGCGATCGGCGGATATTCTTCCATGCTCGCCGAAGGGACGTACGGTGCCCTTCCAGAGAATATGAAAGATCCCGTGAACAAGATCTTCCTCTCCTCGAAGCGCGTTGCGGAGCTCGTCACCGACTTCCTCGACCTCACGAAGATTGAAACGGGGACGCTTCTCTATAACTTTGCATCGGTCGATGTCACCGCGATGCTGAACGAGCTCGTCGCCGTCTATACGCCCATCGCCAAAGAGCGGGGACTTACGTTCGAGGCGAATTATGCGGAGCGCAAACCGTGTATCGCCACCGCCGACGGGGAGAAGATCAAACAGATCATCTCAAACCTTCTCGATAATGCGGTCAAGTACACCACGAAGGGCGGCATCCGCGTCACGCTCGAAAGAGACAAGCCCGCCGGACTTCTGCGCGTCACTATCAAAGACACCGGCATCGGTATTCCGCCGGACCACATGCAGAATCTTTTCCAAAAGTTCAGCCGCGGCCCGACGAGCCCGAAACTCTTCACCGAGGGCTCCGGCCTCGGACTCTACGTCGCGAAGAAGATGCTCGAACAGCACAAGGGCGGGAAGATCAAAGCCGCATCAGACGGCGAAGGCAAGGGCTCGACCTTCACCCTCGAACTCCTCGCGGAAGAAAACTAAATCGAACCAAGGTCGGTGTAGCTAAGGTTCGACCTTGAGAATTTGGATTTGAAGGTCGAACCTTGAAGAAGTTGCTACGCCGACCTTGTATTGAGGGGTGCCCCCCTCGCAATGCCTCGGGGACTCCCAATCTCTGCTTCGCTTCGCTCGAAGAGATTTGGGTCACACCACAAGGGTACCCCTAAAGGGACTTCCAAAATGCTAAACGGGGTACCGTAAAGCATTTTTAGGTCGCTTCCATTTTGCAAGCAAAATTAGGTCGTACCACAAGGGTGCTTCCATTTTGCAAGCAAAATTAGGTCGTACCACAAGGGTGCTTCCATTTTGCAAGCAAAATTAGGTCGCTACCAAACCCCGCAATTTCGTGCTAAAATGGCTCTCTTATGAAGGGAAGCGAGGAAACAGTACTCACGGGGGATAGGCCCACAGGAAGGCTCCATTTGGGCCATTTTTTGGGCTCCATCGAGAACCGCCTGAAACTCGAGAAGTCTGTCTCGGGGAAGCTTTTCTATATGGTCGCCGATGTGCAGGCATTGACCGACAATGCCGCCGATCCGGGGAAGGTCCGCGACGCGGTCCGCGAGGTCGCGCTCGACAACTTGGCATGCGGAATGGACCCCAAGAAAACGACAATGTTCATCCAGTCGCAAGTGCAGGAGATAGCGGAACTCACGATCTTTTTCTTGAACCTCGTCACCGTCTCGCGCCTGAAGCAGAACCCGACGGTGAAGACCGAGATCGCACAGAAAGGTTTCGGCGAGAACGTTCCGGCGGGCTTTCTCATGTATCCCGTTTCGCAAGCGGCGGACATCCTCGCGTTCAAGGCCAATCGCGTTCCCGTCGGCGATGATCAGTTGCCGGTCTTGGAGCAGACGAACGAGATCGTCGACTCCTTCAACCGCCTTTACGGCAAAACGTTCGAGCGCATCAAGCCCGTCGTTTCCAAGAACCCGCGTTTGGTCGGCATCGACGGCAAGGGCAAGATGTCGAAGTCCTTGAACAATGCCATCTATCTCGCCGACGACGAAGACGACGTCGAGGAGAAGGTGATGAAGATGTACACCGACCCGAAGCACGTCCACGCAAGCGATCCGGGAAAGGTCGAGGGAAATGTCGTCTTCACCTATCTCGATGTCTTCGACCCGAACAAAAAAGAATTGGAGGCGCTCAAACGCCAGTACAAAAAGGGCGGCTTGGGCGACGTTGTCTTGAAGAAGCGCCTTGCCGCAATCTTGAATGAATTCCTCGACCCGATACGCGAGCGCCGTCGCGAGTTGGCAGGCGAACAGCACCTCGTCATGGACATTCTGGAGGAAGGCACCCGCAAAGCCCGCCAGACCGCCCGCGAGGTCCTCCGCGAGGTGAAGACCAAGATGAAGATCAACTATTTTCAATAATCAGTCGTCAGTTACTAGACACTAGCATCTAGCAACTGCTCACGAGTAACTACTTTTATGACCGAACGCACCCCCATCGCCAATCTCAAAGAAAAACTCGGCCAAGAGGTTACCTTGAAAGGCTGGGTGGATATTCGCCGCGACCACGGCAAACTCATCTTCATCGACCTGCGCGACCGAAGCGGGAAGGTGCAAATGGTCGCCCTCCCCAATCACAAGGAGGCCCACGAGGCCGCGAACATGCTCCGCCCCGAGTGGGTGATCGAGGTCACGGGGAAGGTGAACCCGCGCCCCGAAAAGATGGTGAACAAAGACGAAGCGAACGGCATGCTCGAGATTGAGGTGCTTTCGGTCGCGGTGTTAAACGAGGCCGAGACGCCTCCGATAGACCTGCGCGGTGACGGACGCGAAATAGGCGAAGAGGTGCGCCTGAAGTATCGCTACATCGATCTACGCCGTCCGCGTCTCCAAAAGAACATGCGCGCCCGCCACGAAGTTGCTCTCTTCATCCGCAACTTCCTCGCGAAGGAGGGCTTCCTCGAAATAGAAACGCCGCTCCTCTCCAAATCAACGCCCGAAGGCGCACGCGACTTCCTCGTGCCCTCGCGCTTGGAGAAGGGGAAGTTCTACGCCCTCCCACAGTCGCCCCAACAATACAAACAGCTCCTCATGGTCTCGGGATTCGAGAAATATTTCCAGCTCGCGCGATGCATGCGCGACGAAGACACGCGCGGCGACCGACAGCCCGAGTTCACCCAGCTCGACATGGAAATGAGTTTCGTCGAGCGCGAAGATGTCATGGCATTGAACGAACTCCTGCTCATCGAGCTCGTCCAAACGACCATGCCCGAGAAGAAGATACAAGAGATGCCTTTCCCGCGCTTCTCATACAAAGAGGCGATGGAGAAATACGGGAGCGACAAGCCCGATATTCGGAACGACAAGAACGACCCCAACCTCCTCGCATTCTGTTGGGTGATCGACTTCCCGTTCTTCGAGAAGGCCGACAAAGGCGGGTGGACCTTCACGCACAACCCGTTCTCCGCTCCCAAGCCCGAACACATGGAGTGGCTCATGAACAAAGAAAATGTTGGGGAAATTCTGACGACCCAGTACGACATCGCACTTAACGGTTTCGAGATCGGCGGAGGAAGCATCCGAAACCACAAACCCGAAGCGCTGAAACGCGTCTTCGAGATTATGGGACACGACCCCAAGGATATCGAGGCGAAATTCGGCCACATGTTAGAGGCCTTGGCCTCCGGCGCACCGCCACACGGCGGCATCGCGTGGGGCTTGGACCGCGTCATGGCCATCCTTCAAAACGAGCCCAACATCCGCGAGGTAATAGCATTCGCAAAAGACGGCACTGGAAAAGACCTCATGATGTCCGCCCCGAGCGACGTCTCCCCCGAACAACTCGCCGAACTTGGTATTCGTGTGGTGAAGGAGTAGGGGAAATAAACCAGAAAAATCATGGAGAAAGAAAAAGGTAACCCTCTTGGTCACTTGCTCAACGGAGTTTCGTTGGTAATCGGATTTATTATTTCCCTGATCTTGGTAGGTGGTGGCTCGGCTACCTTACTATCCACACTAGACAAATTTGAACTGACGGGGACTTTTACGTCACCTGATTGGTTAGTTGCACCTGTTGCCTTTTCAATCATCGCCCTCTTCATTTGGGTTTGGAAATATTCCACGTTCCTGCTTGCACGTAAATTCTTCAAAGACTATGAATCAATTTAGTGCAAGCTCATTTCAGTTAAGAGAAACTGGTAAGTGGGCACCAGCGGGAACCCTTTTTGTTTATAGCGGAGATGGTGTAGATATACAAGAGTTTGAATTTCCTCCAGAAAATAGATTTGACCGCAAAGAAGAGGCGGACAATTTTTTTGCAAATTATTTTGTGAAAAAAGGATTTTTTCAAAAATAATTGGCTAGTGGGGGCGGTCGCGATTGGTCACTATGAAACAATTTAATGGTAGAAATAATTTTAGAATCTATGAATTTTCCAGCATTTTGTGACAACCCCGCCTGCGGCACAGTCTTCGCCTCGGGGTTTGCTTTTAATAATGCAACCAATGTCGCACTTACTGGAAATAAAAGTGGCCCTTGTCCCAAGTGTGGAAGCACGGGACATATCCCCGATGGAGTTTTTAATTTTGTAGGAAATTCGATAGAAATCCTCTCAGCGCCCGAAGGAACAATTCGCGAGATCTCAATTTTTTCACAAATAGTTAGAGAAGCCTATGAGCAAAAGTTGTCATCGGAAGTTGTTGCTGAGAGAATCCAAAGAGAGGTGCCGGCTTTCTCGGGCATAGCGGCTATTTTCCCAAAAACAAGAGGGGGGTGGTATAGCTTCTTGGCTTTGCTGGTCGCAGTTGCTGGATTTGTTTATGGACAGAAAAGTAATAATATTGAACAAAATATTACAGTGAATCAAGTGCTGGGACAAATGTATATAAATTTTTGAGGGAAAACTTGGCCAAGCACCAATGTTGATAATGGGGACAGTCACAATTAATTGACCGTCGACGTGTCTTAATATTTTCACGGAACCCTTCACCACAAGGAGTACTTCATTTTTCTAGAGCGGAGTGCCGCTAAGAAAAATTGGTCGCGCCCGAAGGGTAGAATAGATTTTCCTTATTTTGTCTGTGCCCTTATTCGCACGCGTGCCCCACAGTGGGCTCGACTTTACTACTGGGGAATGGGCGAACATGAAAAAGAATCTGTGGAATCCTTCGCCCTTGTGCCATGTGGATATTTTAGTACCATATGGTTACGAAACGCCCTAATTACCTAAATTTTAGACGAAATTTTGTTTCTTTTGGAACAATAAAGCACGGCGCAGGGACAGATTTGCTATTCCTCGTGGAGCATACTAAAGTTGATGGAATGCATAACGGGACGAATGACGAGGGTCGGGGGCGCGAGGGCGAGAAGGGTCTTTCGTATGCGGGATATGTCTCCCACGGCGGTCTCATCAATGAGGCCGACTACCAAAGCGCTCTGACGCGCTCACGTGGCGCAAAAGTGGGGGATGGCGCACGCAGTCAATCGGAAGGAATCGCACGCTTTTCGGGGCTCGACCTTGGGGCGCTTCGCGGGGAGATCGACCCTCGCGTGTTGTACGGAATTCTCCGGAACGACACTGCGCCGAGCGAAGTACTCCACCACCACAGCCAGATGTCCGATCAGAAACTTTTTGTTGAGACGTTGCGCATGCTTGAGAAAGGCGAAGCGGTTTCCGTGGTGCAAAAGGCATACCCCAACATTTTTGCGCAACAAAATTAAGAACGCCCCGCTGTGCGCGGGGCGTTTCGTGAAAGGCCGCTACTCGATCCATGTGACGTCGGTATCGCCGTCGCGCGGAAATGCTCTGTCTTCGCGGACGCCGGTGTAGCCGACGAGTTTCCATGTCACCGGGAGGTTGGTTCCTTGGGGATAGATCCTGCCGGCAAGAAAAAAGAACTTCACGACCGATTTGCGCTCGGGTCCTTGACGGAAAGAGACGCGTGCGAGGCGTTGCATCCGTCCGGGGGGCCCCGTGTCGACAATGTCACTTGCTTGGACATGGTCCCACGTGTCGCTTATTTCCGGACTGTTATAAACAATGCGCAACAACTCACGCATAAAGCCCGTTACTTCGAATTTGACCGTTGTTACCTCTCGTATGTAGAAAGAACTCGCTTGGTGAGCACTCATTTCTCGATCTCCAGTCTCTGGAATTGCGTTCAGCGGGTCGCCCGTGAACGGATATATCGCGATTGATATATCGCAGACACAATAACACATAAATTATTATGACGCAAGACCGCACAAAGAAACCCCGCTCGCCCACGAGAGGCGGGTGCGGGGTTGGCGGTGTCCTACCCTTTGGCTTCCTGCGCGAGACTTGAACGAAGTTTCGTCAGTCGGGAGCAGAATTCTTCTTCGGTGAGGACGGTTTCTTTCGGGTCGTGGGAGCCGATCGAGTGAGTGAGCGTCTCCGTTCCGGTGGAGACGAGCACCTCTTGAAACCGCGCATTTGTCGCAAGTGCGTCGAACGCGCGGTCGACGAGCTCTTGATATGCTCCACTTTCACGTGCGTACGCCCTCCCTTTCCACCAGAGCGTCTGCACCGACTTCCATGTGCTGTTATAATCCTGTCCAAACTTTTTTGCCGTCTTGCCGGTCAACAGGCAGACTTGTTTTTGAAGTGCATGATCTTCGATCTTGAGTGCCTGCATGAGACCCTCCATTCCTGCGCAGGGCACTCCGTCAAAAACGAAGTCGTATGCTTCAAAGTTGCTTAATGCGGAAGCGGGGAAGGGGGCGTTTGCCCGAATGTCCACGTGAACCTCCTAGTTGGTTGTTGGTTGGGAAAGAACTTCTTTCCCCCAAGCGGAGGCATACTCTAATATTCCGCACATTTTTTGTCAACTCTGTAACACAAAATGTAACACAAGAAAGCCCCGAGGGTTACGCGGGGCGGGGGATTGCTGATATTCGTTTAGCCACTCTACCTTATGCGGAAGCGCCGGAAATATCTTCCCAGTGCATTTCCTGCGTCCGCGTATCCCTTGGCAGGACTGAAGAGCAAGCACAGCAAACCAAAAACACAGAAGGCTTTTGCCCAAACGATAAACTGGGGTGAGGCGTCCAAGTCTCCCCATGCCCAGAGGATATTCATGAACACCCAGGCATTCATTGAAGCGGTCACGCAAATGTTCGCCCAAGTTTTTTGGATGAACCGGAAAACGAACAGATTGAGCGCGATCGCGGGGAGAGCAAAAACGAGGAGCGGGATCTTCCACTCAAAAAGCCAGCATGCATCGGCGAGGAACCAAAACAGGGAACCCCACATTTCGCAAAAAGCCAACTTCTTATCCTGCTCCATCGCGGATACCTCTATTTTTTCTGTAAAAAACCTATCACACGAGTTGCCATCTGGCAAATGAATACGAACAGATGAATTGTTTCTATGGAATGATTCACCACGAGAGTACTCCCATTTTTATACTCCCTCTGGTCGTTAAAAATTAGGTCGCGCGCGAAAGGAAAGGTAGAATGGTTTTTCGCGTCTAAAAAAAACCCTGCGGGTTGCGCAGGGCGGAGTTGAGGATCCTTTATTTCTTGCTGGGCTCGCTCGTTCTTTCACTCTGGTTGTTTCGAAGCATGTCAATGAGGGCGGGAAGTTCATCTTGTGATTTTGCAAGTATCGCAAGGGTCTCTCGCGCCTCTTCGATCGGCATTATTTCCGCTCCGCCAAGCACTACCGCCGCAAGCGCATGATCAAGTGGAACCGCCCCGAAGCGCTCCTTCAACTCCGCGCGGACTTCGGCTTCGGTCATGGTGCGAACTCGCACTTCGTGATTCTCTCCGCGCGCGCAACTGTTGACGTGAAAGTGCGAACCCTGGGCGACGATGCTGTACGTCAGCCCGCAGTCACACATCAAGAAAATAGTTGACCTGGGGCGCGATTCGCCGATCGTGGCAGGGTGACGAAAACTCCTTTCGCCCGTGAGCACATTTTTCAGGCAATTTTTCCCGCAGACGCAGACGATGTCGACCGCAAACGTTTGCCCACCCTTAGGTTCGATCCGCACGCTTTTCATCGGAAGTTTCCTTTTCAAGTCTGCCATGACGCTACCACATACTTATTCTTCCGTCAAGTTACCCCTGCGCGGAGCGGCAACGCATTCATTGACAAATTTCTAAATTACTGTATAAAAGGACTAGCCATTTTCGTCCTTCCACCCACCGAGAGGTTTCGATGAGTACATATGACCGAGTCAATGGGCCATGTAACTGCCCGTGTCACGACTACCCGGGTACACTCCACTTCATGCCGTGCTGTGCTTTCACCGGTGAATCGCGTGTGCTCGGAACGGCGAAGGCGGCGATGTACCGCATCACGCAAGACGCGCTCATGTTGGGTGTCGTTGGGTACTGTCCGCCGACCCGCTTCGACGAAGATGAAGCGCGCCGGATGATCGTCGATGCGTACGACCGCGTCAGGAAATCATGTCCCGACCGCGAGATCGCCGTCGTTTCCGGCTTGACCAACGTCGGCGTGCTCAAGATCGCTTACGACGAAGCGGCCAAGCGCGGCTGGAAGACCGTCGGCGTTGCCTGCGAGCGCGCCATGGAGCATCCGCTCTTTCCGGTCACTGCGCGAATCGTTGTCGGTGCGAACTGGGGCGACGAGAGCCCGACCTTCGTCGGCGTACTCGACGCAATCGTCCGCATCGGCACCGGTAAACAGTCGGTCCGAGAGACCGAAGAGGTCAAACGGAATGGCAAATCCGCGTTTGAGTATGATCTGCCAGTTCTCTCGGCATAGAGTTTGGACACACACGAATCCCGATCGCATTTGCGCGGGATTTTTTGTTCAACTGTTTCTTTGTTTGTTCGCGTGTGTGGGTGAAGAGAGAAGTTTGTTGGGAACTATGAAAATTCTCCTTTGAAATGCAACTTCTTGTAACATAGAAGGCATGAAAAAACACAAAGGCCGGAAACCCTTTAACCACCTCACGCAGTACGAA
>Ga0155709_116_pt1 | contig 53957 bp, 59 predicted proteins | sample RifCSPlowO2_01_FD_107366 | JGI IMG/M metagenome (GOLD analysis project Ga0155709, IMG submission 107366) | Candidatus Lloydbacteria bacterium RIFCSPLOWO2_01_FULL_54_18
ATCTGTTGTCGCTCAATACAAAAACAATGGCCCGACTCTCAATGAGAGACGGGCCGCAGTTGTACCTATTCTGATTTTAACCGGACAGTAGTGCCTGAATCGGGGGTTTTTGTTTATGTTAGAATGAAAAAATGAAAAAGACGGAAGATCTTCGTACGTGGATCGAAATAGACAAAAAAGCGATCGCGCATAATTACCGCGTATTCCGCAAACGCCTCGACAAGAAGACGAAGTTCCTTGCCGTGGTGAAATCAAACGCCTATGGCCATAATCTGCTTGAATTCGGCCTCGAAATGGAGCATCTTGGCGCGGACTGGCTCGGCGTCGACTCATTGGTCGAGGCGCGTTCCGCCCGAAAGGTCGGCGTCAAAGCACCTATCCTTGTCCTCGGTTTCACTCTCCCCATCCACTACCGCGAGGCCGCTTTACAGGGGATACGGCTCACCATCTCGAGCTTTGCACAATTGGAGAAAGTACTCCGGTTGAAGACGGGAGGGAGGCCCCTTAGGGTTCACATCAAGGTCGACACGGGAATGCATCGGCAGGGATTTCAGCTGGAGGAAGCACCAAAGTTGTTGAAAATGCTTGGAGTTCGAGGAAACGGGCACCGAGGTGAGTCCTTGGCTCGGAAAAGTTTGTCCCCGTCCAAGGGGAGTCTCTCCTCGGTGCCATTCTTCGTGGAAGGACTTTATACGCATTTTGCCGAAGCGAAGAATCCGCGCTCGGGGGACAGTACGCGGCGCCAGATCGCCGAATTCAGAACGTGGATAAAACTTTTTCGGGACGCCGGCTTTGCGCCCATGGTCCATGCCGCGGCGACCGGCGGCGCGCTCCTTTACCCCGAAGCGCACTTTGACATGGTGCGTATCGGTATCGGCTGTTACGGCCTCTGGCCCTCGCCCGAGGCGGAACATTTTCTCGGAGGGAAGTTGAGACTTATGCCTGTGCTTTCGTGGCGAGCCGTCGTTTCCGAAGTGAAGCACGTGAAAACGGGCGAGCGCGTGGGCTACGATTTCACCGAGCGACTTACTCGCGACAGCACTTTGGCGGTGGTCCCTGTCGGATATTGGCACGGTATACCGCGCCTGTGTTCGGGGAGGGGGCGCGTACTTATCAAGGGACATACCGCCCGTATCGTCGGACGTGTGTCGATGGACATGATTGTGGTCGACGTCACGGATATTCCAAAAGTGAACATGGGCGACACGGCGACCCTGATCGGGCAAAGCGGGCGCTCGGATATCAAAGCAGGCGAGATCGCGGCATATGCCGGAACGACGCACTACGAGATCGTGACGCGGTTGAACCCCCTAATCAAGAAGTTCTATAAATAGTCGGTCGGCGATATTTCGGGCACACAATGCTCTCTTGACACGAGTAAAAGTTTGTGCAGGATACATATCGGAGGTTCAACCAACCAAAGGGGTTTGTGATGCGCGCCATCGGTGTGCTTCAGAAGATCATTGTGTTGTCGGCCGTACTGTCGACCTGCGGTGTTTCCTATGCCCGCAATGAGAGTAGCGGGCAAATGCAAATGCGCTTGGAAGCCGAAGAACTCGCCAAGGACGCTACGATGCTGAAAAAGGGCGATCGAGGCATGGTCAAATCGTCTTACCGCGGGGCCTACCTTAGGTCTATCGGGACAGGGGTACTGGGGATGGGGGGAGGGCAGTTCCTGAACTTTCGTCCCGTGCCCAAGGGGAAAGACGACATCTTTTATTGCAATCTCGCCCCCAGCGAAGAGGTCGAACTTGTCGTCAAGGTCGATAATGATGTCGTCGCTCGCGTCGTGAACACCAAAAATCCCAACGGTGATTGCACGCACATACTCATGACACAGGGAGAGTTTGTCCCCCTCAAAAGAACCTACGATGAGTTTGCGAGGAAAAAGGCGGAACAAGAGAAGCGTATCAAAGACACGCTCGAGCGTCTCAAGGCGGCACGTGGCGCGTTTGCGTCCGAAGGGCGCTGACACTCACTGCAAGGTGGAACAAGCGGGGAAACCCCCCGTTTTTTTCTTGTCTTGCCGAGCGGTTGCCTTTTTAGGCCGTTTTTGGTAACCTCCTAGTACTCATCAATTCATCCATATGTCACAAGATCAACTCATTCAACTCAAGGCAAAGGGCACCGGACAGGTGTATTGGACGCGCAAGAACAGGAAGCTTGTTACCCGCAAGATCGAGCTTCGAAAATACGACCCGAAGACGCGCAAACACGTCGTTTTCAAGGAGGGGAAGAAATAGATTTCAAAAAGTACAAGGTGGAACCTTGGGGATTGATTCTTAAGGTTCCACCTTGTACTTTTGCTACCCTCACCACAAGGTTGACGCGTCTCCTCGCTGATTATAGGCTATGCGGAGAATCAGTTCACTGCGAAGGAGATGGAAATGGCTGAGAACGGGAAGCTAGCGGAAGAACGTACGGGAAAGATTGAAGTTCACGTTTGTGACCAAGGACACTACGGTTCAAGCACGTGCGGTGAGTGCCGGCACGACTTGAGCAACTTGGATCCCATGCCCACCCACTGCCCTAACTGCAAGATCAAGCTCAATTGGGGAATTCCCACCTACAACGAAGGCGGTTCGGATTTCTGAAGTCGTCGTTCCCGCCGTCGAGAGAGACTTGCGCACAGCATATGGGAGAGTACCCTGAATGAAGGGTACTTTTTAATCTCACGAGATTACACCGCGCAACCGTCAATTAAAGCGCGGTGTCTTGTCACGAGATCATGCCGCGCAACGATTCAGAGGAATCGTGCCGTGTTCCTTCAGTTAAAACACGGCCTAAGGCGCGGCTACTTTCCGGAAGGAGGTGTGCGGTGGCCAAGAAGTCGAAACTTTGTTCGGGAGACTGGTTGGTCGATTGGTTCTTCCGAAAGTTCGTCACGATACTCAATCACCCCGACTTCGAGGTGATCGGAGTTGCGCATTTGAAGATGCGCGGAACACGAAAGCGCAAGGTCGAGGTTTATGCATACATGGACGGCCTTTCCCTCCACTACAACACCTCGCGCGTGTTTCATTCCTCGCGCGAGAGGCTTGGGGTGACCCTTTGCCATGAACTTTTCCACGTGCTCTTGAAGCAAGGTATCATTTCGGATGTGAAGACGATCGAGCTCTACGGGATAAAGCCGACGACGCACCGCGACGTCTACACGCTCGAGCGTATCTGGTATCGCTTCAACGAAGCACAGCAGGAGCTGTTGCTGTCGTACTTTCCGAAGCAACATCACGCTACACCCCGTTAAATCCCCGCTGTTTCAAGTGGGGTTTTTCTTTGGTAGAGGTATGTTCCCGTCGACTTACGACAAGGCTTTTTTATTCGTGATAGTCGTGCTATATTTTTTCCGTAAGGGCCCATAGTTTAATGGTAGAACGTCGGTCTCCAAAACCGTCGGTCGAGGTTCGATTCCTCGTGGGCCCGTAGCAAAAAAGAGCAAAGCGATGTTTTGCTACGGGCCCAAAGGAAGCAACGGCTTGCTTCCTGTCGAGGAATCGAAGGGCTTTGCGCTATTTATGAGGAACCATGTTCCGAATAAATCGCAAAGGCGTACTGACCCTGTAAGGGTCGATCTCCTCGTCATTCCCGCCACTAAGAGCGCAGTTATTGCGCTCGAGACGCCGCGCGGGTTTAAGCCGCATTAGTGTATAATTCTCACATGGAAGAGTTTCTAGATATTTTAAATCCAGTTGGTGACAAAACTGGTGAGTCAAAATCTTATGATCAAGTGCACCGTGATGGCCTCATGCACAGAACAGTTCATGTTTGGCTCATGAACTCAAAAAAACAACTCCTTTTACAAAAACGCTCGAAACAGAAGCGTGCCTACCCCAGCCTTTGGGATATTTCGTCGGCTGGGCATGTTTCAAGCGGACAGACAAGCATAGAAGCTGCGGTACGAGAAACTAAGGAGGAACTGGGCCTGACCATATCCAGTCAAAATTTTCAGTTCCTTTTTACCGTAGAGGAACATGTCATTTTGAATAATGGGACATATATAAATAATGAATTTCAGGATGTATATCTCGTAAATTTGGATGTGGACATTTTGTCTTTGCGCATACAACAGGACGAGGTAGACGAAGTTCGCTGGGTGGATGTGGGAAAATTTGAGGAGTGGATTCTGGGGCAAGGAGAGACACTTGTACCCCACGAAGAGGAACATAGAAAACTTCTTGAGCACTTAAACAGAAGCTAGAATAAATTCATGGTGAAAGCATTGGTTGAGTAATCGCAGGCGCTCGAGATGCTTCGAAGGAGTGTGCTAAATTTAAGCCATTCGGCCAAGGGGGGCTTAGCCGAGAGAGGTTCTATCTGTTGATGGTCCCGCACGAAAACGCAAAGCTTTTTCGTGCGGGACCAAGCAAGCTAACTGCTTTGCTTGCGTCGAGGAGTCGAAGCCCTTCTCCCTTATTTACGAGCGATTCTTATCGTGAGTAAATGGGAAAGGGGTACTGACCGCGTAACGGTCGAAGCGCGGATTTTCAATTCATATTGTGTTATAATTCCATCATGAAACTTGGCATTATTTTGCAATCAAACAACCCCGAACATGCGTGGAATGCATTTCGTCTCGGGATCACGACACTCAAAGCTGGTGGTCAAGCGGAGGTTTTTTTGATGAGCGAGGGCTCCGAGCTCGACGCGATTGCCGATTCTACTAATTTCGACATCTCGGTAAAAGTGGCGGAGTTTAAGGGGTTGAAAGGGGAGATCTTTGCCTGTGGCACGTGCCTGAAACTTCGGAATAAAGAAGAGAGTGGCATCTGTCCCGTTTCCACCATGTCTGACTTGCTCAAGATGATTGAGACGTCGGATAAGGTTGTCACGTTTTGAATTTTGGTGAGCATCGCAATCATTAACAACTAATTCACAAATTTATGATGGATTTTGGATACGGGTATATGGGCGGTTTTGGTTCGATCTTTATGTTGCTCTTTTGGGGACTCGTTATCTGGGGAATTATCTCAGTAGCACGAATAGGCTTTGGTGGCGGCCACGGATGCGGGCATAATCATAGTGATAGTACACCGGCAAAATCACCGCTCGATATTTTAAAAGAGCGCTACGCCAAGGGCGAGATTGATAAAAAGGAATTTGAGGAAAGGAAAAAGGATCTCCAATAGTGACACGGTAGGATATCGTTCCTGTATCACTTTTATCACTATTTAAGAAAAATGGTGCGCTCGAGACGCGTCGAGACAACCATGAAATCAAAGTATCATATATGTGTATGGGTGATAGTGGCCACGATAGTTGCGGGCGGTTTCGTGTATCTCGTTCAGAAAAATACTACCCCTCCAGTTTCGTCGGAGCAGACAGAAAATCCTATCTACGGACACGTTAAAACCTACGCACCAACACATTTTGGTCTCTAGAATTCTCAACGAAGTGGCCGCATGAAATCCTGGTACTCGGTGTCACTTTTTAAGAAAAATGGTGCGCTCGAGACGCATCGTTGAAGTATGCTAAAATACCGCCATCATGAAAAAGTGGACACTTCGTTTTCGTGCCGTTGATAAGGCCAATTTCTTTGAGATCAAGAACGGCCTAAAACTTGTGGAGACTCGTGCCGCGACGTTGAAGTATCGACAAATCAAGAGGGGCGACATACTGGTGATTGTCTGCGGCAAATTTCGCCTTCAAAAGAAGGTCCAACGGGCACGCCTTTTCGGATCGATCGGAGCAATGACGAAACGGATACCTTATCGCAAGATTATGCCGTCCGCCAGATCGTTGGGCGAGGTGCGCCAAGCCTACTATTCTTATAACGGCTATCGCGAAAAGCTGAAGAAATACGGCGTTATAGCTCTTGATCTATAACTATCCATGAGCGAAATACTCGATCTAGTGAATGAAAACGACGAGGTCGTCGGGCAAATGGAGCGTGACCTTGTGTATGCGAAGCACTTGAGCAACCTTCGGGTGATCAACGCCTTTCTCGTTAGTGATGAGGGAAAGATCTGGGTCCCGAAACGCGCAGCCTCCAAGAGAGTCTTCCCTTTAGGCTTGGACATGAGCGTCGGCGGCCACGTTGAAACGGGGGAGGATTACGATGTCACTTTCGCTCGAGAGACGATGGAAGAGTTGAATATCGACACACAGAAATTGCCGTGGAGACTATTGGGCAAATTGAACCCCCACGAACATCACACTTCCGCATTCATGCAGGTATATGAGATACGGAGCAACGAGACGCCGAATTACAATACCGGCGATTTTGTCGGCTACGAGTGGCTTTCGCCCGAAGAGATCCTGGAAAAGAAGAAGGCGGGTGTGTATATGAAAGACGATCTGCCCAGACTGGTCAGAATTTTTTATCCTCCCACCGCATGATTCTTTCTCTCGACAAGACGGAACTCTCACGGTTAAACAGGGACGCCTGCATCCAGGCGATTCTCGAGCGTCGCAGAAGTATCCGCGAACATCGCGACCAGAAAGGAGACGACCGCTGTTTTTTTGACGATTACCTCGTCTGGCAGTGGCTTTCGGGTTCGCCTTCGGAGCCAAAAGTAGTTCTACCCGAAAAGGGTATGAGGGAGTGCGTGCTTTTTTACGAACATCGTCGCGCCGAGGCCGCGGATCCCGCACCCGAAGATGCAATCTTGGAGAGTGTACATTGGGACGATGATCTTCCGTCGAAAGGACTTCCGGAGTTGCACGCGGAACTCCTCCACATCCAAGAGGCGATCCGTCTGCATCGGGACATAGCCAAAGAGAAGAGGAGCGCGGACGACGATCGGGCTCTGTACGGTGTACTCCCCGAGAAGGCCCCTGCCGATTTTCGCTTGCCGCCCAAAGAGGAGTTTTTGGGCGAAGCGCGTGCACCGCGGGCGGGTTGCCCCACTTTCTGGAGGAGTCACGCCGATTGTGGCGTCCAGCGGCATGATTACCACAAATGGGGTCCGTGCAAAGAGTCCCCTGCGTGATTGACAAAACCCATAAGGAAGATAACTTGGTGAGAGTATGTTCTTGGAGCGTTTTGTTTTTAGCAAAAGGAGAGCTCGATGGTTTCACCGGTACAGCCCATTTCATGGCGGGACATCACGATCGAGACCGCACACAAGGATGAGATACTGATACGAGCGAGTGATTTGCGGGCGACCGTCGATCCCGGTATCAAATGGAAAGATCTCACGAACGAGATTACGCATGTCGTTGCGCACTCGAAGATACGGGAAGGCGTGGTCTTGGCGCTAAGCCGCCATACGACCACCGCGCTTATCGTGAACGAGAACGAAGAAGGGCTGGTGGAGCACGACATACCGCGTTTTCTCGAGCGGCTTTGTCTTACGGGCGTGCCGTACGTGCACGACAGGGAAGAGCGTCTGCGCTCGATGTTGAACGAGCCGGCGAACGGCGAAGCGCACATCCGGAGCGTTGCACTCGGTCTCTTTTCTCCGCCCGTCGTCCTTGCCGTCAGCAACTACAGGGTGCAATTGGGCACATGGCAGTCGCCGCTCTTTTTCGACTTTGATTCCGAGAATCGCCCCGCGCGTACGGTGGTCGTTCAGGTGCTTGGTATCCGATAGCATGTTCGGAGAGTCCGCATTTTGCGGGCTTTTTCTTTTGGGGCGCGCTTTGGCGTTGCATGCAAGGTGTGAAGACATCCAACTTCTCCAAGGTCTCACCTTGTAAAACACCACAGAGAGTACTTCCATTTTTCTAAGAGGACCACCTCTAAGAAAAATTGGTCGCCAAGGAGAGACCTTAGGTTGTCTTCACACCTTGTATTGAGACCCTGGACAGGGGCGGCCCCCCCCCCGAAGACTTCGGGGATCCTCAATTCTGTCACCACGGAAGACCGTGGACAGAATTGGGTCTTGCACAATTGACTGCGGATGGTAGCGTAACTTATAGACAGTTCCATCCCACGAGGAGGTCACCATGAAGCGTTTTGCGCTCGTTGCGCTTCCGCTTTGCGCCGCCCTCCTTTTCGGGGGAGCCTACGCGAGAGAAGGTGGAGAGGTTGCACATTCCGCCGTAAAAGGTCAGTGCAAAAAAGATGCAAAAGGCAAGTGTCTCAAGCCGACGGTGAAACCGAAGGCGAAAAAGAAACACCAGCCGATCGCGAAAGTTCCGCCGCGGATCCCGAAGGCATATACTCCGCCGCCCAGAGCCGATGCAAGATTCCTTGCGATCGTCGATGCATACAAGCAATGCATGTACGGAGAGGGCGATGTGATTGAGCGTGCACTCGCGCTCAATCTTCTAGAGCGTGAGAGCGTAATGCTCGGCGGTACGCCGGAGAAACTCGGGAACGAAGTGTGTCTTTCCGACGCACTCGGCCTCAAGCGCTACGAGACGCTCGCCGAGATCGAATCGGCCGGCGGGCGCGGCGAACTGGTCGAAGTCTTCCCGAGAGCGGGGCTCTCCATTGCGGACGACCTTCCCGCCGCACGTCGGTTCGCACGTCCGTGGGCGAGGGATTATCTCCACTCGCTCGCGCGCGACCTTGAAGCGTACGCCGACAAAGAGGGGATAGTAAATCTCACCCCTTTTAAGATCGCGTCCATGGTACGCTCCTACAGCGATCAGCGTCGGCAGTGGAACTCTCCGGCATCGTGTAGGACGGAGATCTGCTCGACGCATACGACGGGTTCTGCGGTGGACATCTCGAACAACTTCTTTCACATGAACAAGAAAGAGCGCGCATGGCTCCGCGAACGTTTGCTCGAAGATCGCCGCAAGGGGAAGATCGTCATGATCGAAGAGCGGTTCCCGCCGCATTTCCACATCTTCGTGCTCCCGACCGATTTCGTTCCCGGAAAACAAGCGCAGGAATGACCCCGCCGAGATTTTTAAGGAGCGAAGCGACTATAAAAATCCACCACGAGAGTACTTCCATTTCTCTTAGCGTGATACGCTAAGAGAAATGGGTCGCAGTGAGGTTGCGTCCACGCAAGCCCCCGTCTTAACAAGGCGGGGTTTTTTTACAGAAAGTTTTTCACCAGTCGCTCGGTTTTTGTGAGGTCGTTGCCCACCCAGCGGATGCGCTTCTCCTTTTTGAACCACGTCATCTGGCGTTTGGCGTATTGCCTGATAGCGGACTCGAGCCGGAGGAGGAATTCTTCTTTCGTCAGGGTGCCTTTTATGTGGTCGGCGCAATAGCGGTATTCGAGTCCTAGCGAGTGCATCCGTTTCACGCTGACGCCCTGTTTTACGAGGGAGCGCACCTCATCGAGCATCCCCGCTCTGATGCGTGCCAAAAGACGCTTGTGTATGCGTTTTGCGAGCAGTATTTTGGGAAGCGTGATCCCGATAAAGAGCGGGTCGTAGGGCGACACCGCCGTAAGAGGGGGCACATGCCCCAACGCGCGAGCGATCTCGACGGCGCGGATCAGGCGGTGCGGATTGTTGCGGTCGATTCGGAGCGCGAAAGCGGGGTCAAGTCGTTTAAGGAGTGCGAAAAGCTTGGACGCAGTTTTCTTTTTCAACCGTTTTCGCAAGGCGGGATTGGGGGGCACGTTAGGCAATTGGAGCTTGTCCACAAGCGCTAAGATGTAAAATCCGGCCCCTCCGCAGATGACGGGAAGTTTGCCCCTTCGAAGGATATCGCGGAGCGCGCGCTCGGCCATGGGGACGTAGTCTCCCACCGTGAAGACTTTTTTGGGAGATACGACGCTCAAGAGATGGTGTGGAACGCCGCGCATCTCTTTTTGCGTGATCTTTCCCGTCCCGATGTCCATGCCGCGGTAGACCTGCCGTGAGTCGGCCGAGATGATCTCGCCCCCGAATTTTCTTGCGAGTTTGACCGCAAGCGCGCTCTTTCCCGAGGCGGTCGGTCCGACGATGACGACGATTTTCGGCCGCTTTTCCACGATGCCGGTAGTATAGTCTTTTTTGGAATAATTTGGAAAAATGCTATAATTTGCATATACGATTATTCGATTTTCACACACAACAACATGCACAACGAAGAGAAGAAAGCACTCGCTGTCGGCGCCGAACTCCCCGCTCTCCATCTCGTCGCCTATGATCCGAAGAAGGACAAGGAGGTGACACTCCGCACGGAAGACTACAGGGGAAAGAAGTGGCTTATCTTTTTTTTCTACCCCGCGGACTTCACCTTTATCTGCCCGACCGAGTTGAAAGAGATGGCCCAGCGTTATCCGGAGATCGAGAAGGAGGGCGCCGAAGTGCTCTCTGTTTCGACGGACACGGTCTTTGTGCACAAGGCATGGCACGATCACTCCGACGCCATAAAGAACGTGCAGTTTCCGATGGTTGCCGATCCGACGGGGAAGTTGGCGAGATTGTTCGGGACCTATATCCCCGAGGGTGGTGACGCGGGACTATCTCTCCGCGGAACTTTCATCGTCGATCCTGACGGCATTGTGAAGACGATGGAGATCCACGACAATTCAATCGGCCGCAACGCCGGCGAACTGGTCCGCAAATTGAAAGCAGCGAAATTCGTCCGCGACAACGGCGGCGTGCAGGTGTGTCCCGCAAGCTGGGAACCCGGCGAATCGACGCTCAAACCGGGGATGGATCTTGTCGGAAAGATATAGACCTGATTCAGCCGAGCACCATTTTCGACTCGCATTGAGGAAGGTTTTGTTGTGTGAAATGCGCGGATCAGTGGGCGGATCCTCCGGTGCAGAGCCGTGAGCCCGGTGCGACCAGTATGAGCGCTTCGGTGTCTCTATATACGGTGCACCATCCTGCCCCGTGCAATTCGGTGAGAAGGAATGCTTGCCGCAGGGGGAAGAGGAATTTAACGGTGTTTTTAACGAACGGCGGCAGGGCACTCAACCTCTCCTCGCGGTTTTGCATACGAGCGGAGTCCGTTTGCCGGACGATGACGATGGTGATGCCGTATTTGTCGAAGACCGCGCGCGCGCGACCTTCTTTGTAGTGAACGTCGAGGTATTCCGTGAATGCCGAGTAGCCCGACTCGTCATTCCAATGCGGCATTCTTCCGTCAATGAAGAGGGTGCGTTTGGGATCATCGAGGATGAGTGCACCGCCGAAACCGTATTCGTTGAACACCCTTCCCGGATGGACCGTTTCGATGCGTTTCAAGGCGGCGATGGCGTCATAAGGTGGGTGGTAGGGTATTAGCCTGTCCCTCGAAGTCGCCGCCGCGATGAGGAGGAGAAACACGGAAAGGATGGCAAGACGATCGGCGGCCCAACGGACGGTGTACGCGTTCTTGTGTGCCGCTATCTTTTCGGAGAACAGTGCGAGTGCCTGCTCGATAAGCGGAAGGGCGGCGACAAAAAGGAACGGTGCCATGCGTGCATGTTTGACGCCAAGAAGAAGAAAAACTCCTGCGGAAAGTATGAAGGACGATTGAAGCGAGCGTGCGAAGACGAGAAGGAGTCCCGCTCCCGCTCCGACGAAAAGAGGGAGCGCAATGGGCCAGTGCACGAATGACCACTGCCATTCAATGATCTCCCGCAGTAGCGGCGTCGAGGCCGTGTGAATGATCTCGAGCCAAAGCGATGTGCCGTAGGGCGTACCGAGCGTTGTGAGGAGGCTCGCGCCGAATGAAGACCATTCGAGGGCGTACTGACGGAACGGCATCTCCCTTCTCACGACCAAAATGAAGGTCCTTGTTCCGAGCAGGGCACCCCACAACATGAGTCCGACGGGAAAACCGCCGTGGAGGTTCGCCCACAAGAGGAAAAAGAGCGGCAGGAAGAAAAGCGTTGCCTTGTGCGAGGCAAGGCGTTTATTCCAGAGTATCTCAAAGAGAAGGAAGAACAAAAAGAAAGAGAGCATTTGTGGGCGTACTCCGATGACGTCGACAAGGACGTGACCCGCAAGTACAACGAAAACGAGCGAGAGCAGATGTTTGGCGCGAACGAGCCAGTAGAGGAGCGGAAGAAAAGCAAGCAGAAAGAACGTTACTTGTACGAGCGCCCAGTTGCCGGATTTTTGTGCGGCGTATAATATGCCGTCGACCAACCACTCGTGGTCGATCCACTCGTGGCCGTACATTGTGTAGGTCCACGGGTCGTTTGTCGGAGCTGTTCCGGTCTCTGCGACGATCGCTCCTGCGGCGAGATGCCAGCCGAGGTCCGGGTCGACGAAGGTGACCGTCTTATAGAGGAAGAGGAAGAGAAAAAAGAAAAAAACGACCCACTTTGCAACGGAAAGATAACGGCCGGACATCAGCCAATTGTACCCGAATTTATAAAAAATCTCTTCAACGCGGGGAAGTCTTTTGACAAGTGCCGGAGGAGAGACTTGAACTCTCACCCCTTGCGGGACACGATTTTGAGTCGTGCGCGGCTACCATTACGCCACTCCGGCTTATCGGCCAAGTGTAATCAAAAGAGCGCTTTTTATCAATGCGGCAGAAACAAATACAAGGTGTGAAGACATCCAACTTCTCCAAGGTCTCACCTTGTAAAACCAAGGAGAGACCTTAGGATGTCTTCACGCCTTGTATACTAAATCTCGCCCATGCTTCCCTCGTGCTACAATGAGAGCATGGTGCAATTTGAGAATAACGCTATTTTTTGGATTGAAGTCGAGAAGATCAAGCCGAACCCGTACCAGCCTCGCAAGGAATTCGATGAAGCACATCTGCGGGACCTTGCGGACTCTATCCGCCAGTACGGCGTCCTCCAACCATTGGTCGTCACTCGCAAGGAGACCGAACATGACGCAGGCGGTCTTTCCGTAGAATACGAACTCATCGCAGGGGAGCGGCGTTTGCGCGCGGCAAAGTTGGCCGGTGTGGCGAGGGTGCCCGCGATCATTCAGTACGGCGAGACCGACCCGCGGCTCAAGCTCGAGCTTGCCATCATTGAGAACCTCCAGCGTGAAGATCTTAATCCGGTCGACCGCGCGCTCGCTTTTTCCCGCTTGGCGCAGGAATTCAGCTTCAAGCACACGGAAATCGCGAAGAAGGTGGGCAAAAGCCGCGAATATGTCTCGAATAGCCTCCGTCTCCTCGTCCTCCCGCAAGAGGTGCTCGGCGCGCTTTCCGCCGGAAAGATCACCGAAGGGCATGCGCGACCCCTCATGATGCTCGCGGACAAGAAAGAAGAGCAGAACACGCTTTTTAAGGAGATCTTGTCGAAGAAACTGACCGTACGCGAGGCGGAAGATGTGGCGCGGCATATCGCGCACGATCGCTTGCGGAAGAAGCTCCCGCGGGACCCCGAGATCGAACGGATCGAGAAAGAGTTGTCGGAATCGCTGGGTACCCGTGTGTCGATCGAACGTCGACAAGTCGGCGGAGGAAAACTCGTCATTGATTTTTTCTCAAGCGAAGACCTGCAAATGCTCCTTTCCAAGGTGAGCGCCGGAGAACGGCGACCGAACCCTCCCGCGCCGGTCACGGCTCCGCCGGCACCCCTCCCAGATAAAGAGCATGAGAGCGAAACAGTGCGTACCGTTGACCAAGAATCGTTACTGCGCACCAACAAAGACGTTGCGCCCGTCCCAGAAGAGCACAACCCGCCGGTCGCTTCCCCTTTGCATAAAGAAGAAGGGACCGATGACGGACTCTATGCGGTGAAGAATTTTACGGTTTAGTCAAAACATACAAGGTCGGACCTTGAGCATCAATTCTTAAGGTCCGACCTTGTGTATTAATCATCTCCACGGTCAATTTTTCTTTCCCGCTTCCCGATCGAGGTACGCGCGGATGCGCTTCTTTGTAAGCGCCGTGCGCGCGTAGTCAAGCCAGCGTTTTGACGGTCGGGCGTTCTTTTTCGTGATGATCTCGACGATGTCCCCATTCTGGAGTTTGGTGTCGAGCGCGACGAACTTGTTGTTGACCTTTGCACCCGCTGCATGCTCGCCGATGTCGGAGTGGATGGCGAATGCGAAGTCAATCGGGCTTGAGTCCTGCGGGAGGTCCACCACATCGCCTTTGGGAGTGAAGATGAAGACGCGGTCGCCGAAGAAATCCATCTTGAGATTTTCGAGGTATTCGCTCGATGCGGTGATGTTTTTCTGTAATTGGGAGACCTCTTTCACCCAGTCGAGATTGCTCGGGAGCGGCCGGAGCGCGCGGTGCGCGAGATCCTCTTTATAGGCGAAATGCGCCGCAACGCCGAACGCCGCCTCACGGTCCATTTCTTCCGTCCGCAACTGCACCTCGACGATCGCGCCGTCACCTGTGAAGACCGTCGTGTGGAGGCTCTGGTAGCCGTTCGGTTTGGGGAAAGCGATGTAGTCCTTGATGCGCCCGGGAAGCGGCCGCCAGACGCTGTGGATGATGCCGAGCGCACGGTAACAGTCTGCGACCGTCGGGACGATGACGCGGACCGCGGAGATGTCGAAGACCTTGCCGATCTCCCAGTCGTGCTTGAGGAGTTTTTTATAGAGACTGTAGGTGCGTTTGATGCGGTATTCGCCACGCACGCCCATGATGCCGCTTTTGACCAACTCCACCTGTATCGCTCGGTAGATCTTCTCAAGACGTTTCTCACTGTCGCGGCTCCGTTCCTTGATGAGCGCCTGCGTCTTTTCGTATGCTTCGGGGTCGGCGAAAGGGAAGGCGTAGTCTTCGAGCTGGCCGCGGATCTTTCCGATCGAGAGGCGGTTCGCTATGGGCGCATAGATCTCGAGCGTCTCAAGGGCGATGCGCCGTTGTTTTTCTTTCGGCACGTGTTTGAGCGTACTCACATTGTGGAGGCGGTCGGCAAGTTTGATGATGATGACCCGAAGGTCTTTTGCGGTCGAGACGAAGAGTTTCCGCAGACTCTCCACGTGTCGCTCGACGCCGTGGTATTTCAGCTTTCCGAGTTTGGTGACGCCGTCGACAAGCGCGTAGATCTCGCCGCCGAACTCTTTTTTGAGGTCGTCGGCGGATACTTTTGCGTCCTCGACCGTATCATGGAGGAGCCCCGCGACGATCGAGGCGGTATCCATACCCATTTCCGCGAGTGTGTAGGCGACCTCGGAAACGTGGAGAAAATAAGGGTCGCCCGAGTATCGTTTCTGCCCGTGATGCGCCGCTTCGGCATAGTGATATGCGCGCTCGACTAAAGCGATGTCGGCGGGTTCGCGGCTGTGCATGACCTTGAGTATCTCCTCGAGTGGTCGTACGGAATTCATAATTTCACCATACGCAAAAATCCTGCTTCTGTAAAACATGCCGCCCCGCAATGCGGAGCGGCACCGAGGATGTTTTTCTGGAAGAGGAGCGCGCCACACCACTGCGGGTACTCCCGTTTTTTCTAAACGGAGTACCGTTAAGAAAAAATTGGTCGCCGCGCGCACTCATTGCTGTGGCCATCCGTCAACGGGCTCACGCCCGTGGCTCTCTGGCGCACACCAGTAAAACAGAATACATGTTTTCAAGTACAAGGTCGGACCTTGGGGATTAATTCTTAAGGTCCGACCTTGTACACCACCCTATTTTTTCTGCTCCAGTTTATGCGGATTGTGGTTGGGACAGGTTCGATTTGAGCAGCGTTCAGGGATCGTTTTCGGTCACGGATAATTTTCTCGCCGTCGCTCGAAAATTTCCGCGACCCCGACTCGTCCGTTTTTTCTGCTGAAAAAACATGACTCCGTCCCACAAAAACAATCTCCGCATGCAATGCAGATTGCATGCTACCTATTTCGTGTTGAGTTTATGCGGGTTGTGATTTGGGCAGGCACGATTACTACAACGCTCGGGAATGGTTTTTGTGCCTTCCATCATGAGCGACTTGCATAGGGGACAATTATTTCCCGTGGGTTTTGCTTTGGTGATGTTCTTACAGTTGGGATAGTTCGAACAGCTGTAGAAGAAGCCGAACCGTCCGCGGCGCGTGACCATTTCTCCGTCGGCGCAGAGGTTACATTTCACTCCGGTCGAGTTTAGCTTCGCCGTTTCGGGGTCGTTCTTGATGTACTTGCACTTCGGATATTTGCCGCAGGCGATGAATTTCCCGAATCTACCCTCGCGCTCGACGAGTTCACCGGTCGCACATTCGGGACACTTCTCTCCTGTCGGCCGCGGCCCCGCAAGTTCTTTGCCGTCGAACGTCCGCGCGCCGTCGCATTCGGGGAACCGCGCACAGGAGAGGAATTTACCGTTCTTGGAGAGCTTCACCACCATCTTGCTTTCGCACTTCGGGCACTTCATTTCGGGGTCCGCATCGCCGAGATTCGTTATTTTCTTGACTTTCTCTTTCGCCTTGATCTCTTTCGAGAACGGACCGTAGATCTGCTGGAGCGTTGCGGCGTATTCGCGGGTGCCGTTCGCGATGTCGTCAAGCTTCTCCTCCATTTCTGCGGTGAAGGTGTCGCTGATATAGAAAGCGAAGTGTTCTTCAAGAAAGGAACTCACCACGTCGCCGGTGTCGGTCGGGATGAGCGTTTTGCCTTCCCTCGTTACGTAACCGTGCTGGTCGAGAAGTGTTTTGATGATCGACGCATAAGTGGAGGGTCGTCCGATCCCGCGCTTCTCGAGCTCTTTCACCAGCCCCGCTTCGGTGTATCGGAAAGGCGGCTCCGTTTCCCGTTCTTCGGAATAGAGGTCGTGCAGGGAGAGGGTTTCGCCGACCTCGACTTTCGGGAGAAGCACTTCCTCGCCCTTTGCTTCCGGATCCGCGGCAAGCCAGCCGAGAGAAAGCATGCGCGAACCGTTCGCGGAAAAGTCGGGTATGGGCTCCTTGGCTTCGAGAATATTGGCGACGATCTTCGTACGGAGCATGACGGCGTCGACCATCTGCGATGCGACTGTTCTCTGCCAGATCAGTTTATAGAGACGGATCTGCTCCGGATTATGTCCGGCGGAACGTTTTGTCGCGTTGGTAGGACGGACCGCCTCATGCGCTTCCTGTGCGTTCTTGCTCTTTGTTTTGTACGTACGCACTTGGACGGATGCTTTGCCGTATGTTTTTTCGATCACACCCGCAATCTGCTCAACGGCTTGCGCGGAAAGATTCGTACTGTCGGTACGCATATAGGTGATGAGTCCCGCCTCGTAGAGTTTCTGCGCGGCCCGCATGGTCGAGGACGGGCTCATGCCGAAACGGTTGCTTGCCGCCTGCTGTAAGGTCGACGTGGTGAACGGGGGGCGGGGGGAGCGCGTGGTCTCCGTTTCCTTCACATCGCGCACCTGCCACGGGTACTTTTTCCCTTCGACGATGATGCGCTCCACCACCTTCTTGTCGCGCGGTTCCTCGGTACACAGAAGCTCGAAAGACTCTTTTTTCTTTGACTCGACCTTTGCATAGATACGCCAATAGACTTCGGGGACGAAAGCGCGCCACTCGCGTTCGCGTTCCATCAAGATGCGCAAGGCCGGTGACTGCACACGGCCCGCACCGAGCCCGTAACGCACCTTTTTCCAGATGAGGCCGGAGAGCGCGTAACCCACCAGCCGGTCGAGGCCGCGGCGCGCTTCCTGTGCGTGTCGGAGGTTCTCGTCAATCGGGCGGGGGTTCTTGGCGGCTTCTTGGACGGCACCCTCCGTTATTTCGTAAAAGACGATACGTTTCGCCTTTTTGAGCCCCAAGGTCTCGACGATATGCCAGGCGATCGCCTCGCCTTCGCGGTCGGGGTCGGTGGCGAGGAGGACCTCTTTTGCGCCTTTGGCGAGGGAGCGGAGTTCGGCGATGATCTTTTCTTTGCCGAGCGTCACTTCATAGTGGGGGGTGTATCCTCCCGCAATGTCGATGGCGAGTTTTCCGCAGATGCGGCACTTGTTCGATTTGGGGATGTCGCGGATGTGGCCGACGGATGCGCGGACGATATAGTCTTTACCGAGATATTTCTCGATCGTCTTTGCTTTCGCCGGACTTTCGACGATCACGAGCGTTTTTCCCTTTGCGGATGTTGACATGACTTGCCCCGTCAGAAAATTCTTTAAGCATTGTCCGTCTTCTGCATACAGAGAAAGGAATTTTCTATCGGGGTTTTCTCATGAGTAACACACCCCGAAAAGATTTGCAAATTTTTGTCGCACAGAGTAGTCTTTACAAAGTTGTTTTTGCTGAATAGCGGAGGAGCAAAATGCCCTGTAAATTTTGCGGCGTGCAGTGGGGGAAAGACGTCAGCGACGACGAATTAAGTGCGGAGATCGCGAGGCGGGCGAAGATCCGTGAAGAGTACTTCGCGGGAAAAAAAGCACAGGCTGAGGCGGCGAAGCAGGAGTATCTTGACCGCGTATGGCCCGCGTATACGCTTGCGACATGGCTTTCGATTGCCAACTTCGTTGTCGCCATGTTCGTGACGGCTTTCATCAGCGGCCCGATCGGGCACTTCGCACGTCTTCATCTGGGTGTTTTTTGGGAGGCGGGGAGCTTGCTCGGCGTTTTTATCGTTTTCGTCCTTGTTTTTTCACCCGGAATCTCCGTTTTGGTGAAAGAGAGGCGCCTGCTTGCGAATTTCAGAAAAGAGCACCCCGAATTCTACGAGTCGCTTTAGGCGAGCGAAACAAAAGGGCGACCATGCGGTTGCTCTTTTTTTGTTAACTAAAAATACAAGATCGAACCTTGAGCATCAATTCCTAAGGTTCGACCTTGTATTTTCCGCATTACGCACGGCGGCGCCTTCGGTGTTTCCCCAGCGCTCCCGAACGAATGCCGATATTTCATGCTAAAATAGGGGTTCATGAAACTGAAGCGCATCGAGGTCGCGGGCTTTAAATCATTCGGGAAAAAGGCCGTTTTGGAGTTCAATTCCCAGATTACCGCCGTGGTGGGACCCAACGGTTCCGGCAAGTCGAACGTGGCTGAAGCAATTCGTTTTGTCTTGGGCGAGCAGTCGATGAAATCCATGCGCGGAAAGCGCGGGGAGGACCTCATCTTCAACGGCTCCCATTCGGCGGGTCGCGCCAACCGCGGGAGCGTAACGATCGCTTTCGACAATTCACGCCGCGAATTTTCGCTCGATTTCGACGAAGTGTCTATCGCCCGCGAGGTCTATCGCGACGGGACGAACCAGTACTTCATCAACGGTTCACAGGTGCGCCTGCGGGACGTGTTCGAACTTCTCTCGGCGGTCCATATCGGCACATCGGGGCACCACATGATCTCGCAAGGCGAGGCGGACCATATCTTGAATGCGAATCCTAAAGAGCGCCGCGAAATGCTTGAGGACGCGCTCGGACTCAAGATCTACCAGTACAAGCGCGCGGAGAGCGAGCGTCGCCTTGAAAAGACCGAGGCGAACATGAAGGAGGCGGAGGCGCTTCGCCGCGAGATCGCTCCGCATCTGCGGTTCCTGAAGAAGCAGGTCGAGAAACTGAACGAGGGACGATCGTTGCGCGAACGTTTGATCGGGCTTTACCGCGAGTACCTGAAGCGCGAAGAGATGTTCGTGGAGTACCGGAAGAAGGACATCGAAGGACGACGGAGCGCTCCGGCGGGGGAACTTGCCGATCTCAATATAAAGATCGCACATGCCAGGGAGACGTTGGCCGGCGAAAGCGCAAGTGACGAAAAAAGTCACCGCCTTCTTCAGGTGGAAAAAGAGTTGCGGGAAGCGCGTTTGCGTCACGATGAATTGGCGCGCACCGCGGGACGTGTGGATGGCATGCTCGAACATGAGGAGAAGCAGTTGAAAAAGAAGCGCGAAACGCTTGTGCGCGAAGAAAATACCCCCGTTCGTCTCGGCGATGTGCTTACGCTTGCACAGACCATCGAGGGTGAACTTTCGTCTGCCGAAAAAGTGAACGATCTTGGCGTTGTGAGGGGCGCCTTGTCCCGTATTCGCGAGGTGGTCCGCGCATTCGTTTTTCGTCATCGGGAGTCCGCCGGCGGGAAAGTGCTTACTGCAGAAGATGAGCACGAGGTGGAGGATCTGCGCCGTGAAAAAGCGAAGGCCGACCAAGCGCTTGAGGACGTGCATGAAGAGTCTCGCATACTGGAGACGAAGTATCAGGAGATAAAGTCGGAGATTGATCAGGAAAAAGAGCGGTCGCGCGATACCGAGCGTGCGTTATTTGAAATGCTTTCGCGTCGCGGAGAGTTGGAGGTGACGCTCGACCGTATCCGAAGCGAAGAAGAGAATCTTACCCGTGAATCACGCCGCCTCGACGAAGAATTGAACGAGGCGAAGGTGCTTTTGGGCGAGGTCGTACTCGACTATTCTTCGGTGGGCGTGACCCACGACGAAGTGATGAACGAACCGCGGGAAGATCAGGAGGCGCGACGGCGTGAGATCGAGCGCGGGAAGATCAAGCTCGAGGACATCGGCGCGGCGGGAGGTGAGGATGCGGAAAAGGAGTGGAAGGAGACCACGGAGCGCGACCAGTATCTTGAGCGTGAGATCGATGACCTCGTGAAGACCGCTGATGCACTGCGCTCGCTTATCGTTGAACTCAATCAAAAACTCGACACGGAATTCAAAGAGGGCGTCAAAAAGATCAACAAACAATTCAGTGAGTTCTTCAAGCTCATGTTCGGCGGCGGCGTCGCGGAACTCCATATCGTCGCCATCGAACGTCGTCGCAAACGAGACACCGACATTGATCTCTCCGATGTTCCCGGTGAAGAGGTCGACGAGGAAGGGGAAGATGAAGAGGAAGAAGAGGGGATCGACATCGCCGTTTCGCTCCCACACAAGAAGATCAAAGGATTGCAAATGCTCTCGGGCGGGGAACGCGCGCTGACGTCCATTGCCCTCCTTTTTGCCATCTCGCAGGTGAACCCGCCGCCCTTCATGGTCTTGGACGAGACCGACGCGGCGCTCGATGAAGCGAATTCGCGCAAATACGGCGATATGATGGAGAATCTTGCAAAGTTCTCGCAGTTGATGGTCATCACGCATAATCGCGAAACGATGTCACGCGCGGGTGTGCTTTACGGAATTACGATGGGCTCGGACGCGGTTTCGAAGGTGCTCTCGATCTCCTTCGACACCGCCGTTGAAGTGGCGAAGTGACTCGCGACACATTTCGTGAGAAAAACAAAAAAGCCCTTTCGGGCTTTGAGTTGATCAATCAGGGTCGGAAACACTTCCTCCGCCGATCGCACTCTCTATCTTCTTGAGACGGTGTGCCGCCGCGATAGCGATGCCGAGCAAGGAGATCGTGTACACGAACATGACGGACGTTTTCTCTACCCACTCCTCACGGATCAGTTTGTCCGCCACTGACGAGGAGATGAGATAGTCTCGTGCACCAAGGAGCTCAAGGTTGCAGAGTCCGCCGTACCAGGACCATTCGACGAAAGGAAGGTAGCGATTTTCTTCCGGCTTGATCCCCCGCGGAAGAGGACCTAAGACGCCGTAAGGCATCAGACTCTTCGTGAGCCCGACCTCTTGATCCGGTCCTCGGGTGAACAACAACTCGAGCGCTTCCATCGGGTCGGTGATCGGCTCGGTGTTCGCGTAACCCTGCTTTTCCTTCTTTCCGGTCCGCGTCTTACGTGCAGGAATTTTTTTGTCGGCCATTTGTGTACCCTAGTCCTGATACTCGGCCGCGATGTGCGGCTCGGGATACTGGTCGAGCAGAAAGAATCGCGTACCGGAGTAGTTGTACTCCGGCTTCTCGACGCGTTCACAGAACATGGTGAGCAGGCGGTGGCGGAGCCGGTAGCGGTGTTCCCCGTAGAGCGGCTGGTATGCGACGAAGCGCTCGCCGGTCTTGATGTTGAGTGCCGGCCCGATAACGTTGTAGGCGCTCGCCTTGCTCTTGAAATGTCCGTACAACCCCGGTGCGACGTCATGAAAGCGGTAGTCAGCGGACTCGATGATCCGCGGCGCGTTCCACTCTTGGAGCATGCGCTGGTCCTTCCCCATACCCAGAACGAATTGGTCGAACGGAACGAGAAAGAATGTGGTGTTGCGGCCGCCGCCGGAGAGGTGCTGTGAGAGGACGCACCGCTCGCCGGTCTCGGTGTCGTTCGAAATGCCGACCACGTTGTATCTCCAGTCGTCGATCGCGTACAGCCCCGGTACGATCTTCATGAGCGGCTCCTTCAAAGTGCAGACTAAAGAAAGGATAGAACAATCGCGTCAAAATGCAAACAACAAAGGCGCTTGACCCGAGTAGGGTACGCACGTAGTATGCGGAGCAGGTTTTTCATTGAGAGGATATAGGATGACAAGGCGCACACTGACGTGGTCGGCGGTGGTTCTCACTGCCGTTGTTTCGCTTGCGTTGGGGATATTCGGGCTCTCGGGGGTTCGGACCGTGAACGTGAGCGGCGAGGACATCCAACGGCGCATCGACCTTCAGCTTCCCAAAGAATCGAAAGGTGTGAAGCTGACGAAGGCAACGGTGGACCTTGGGGAGAGCGACGTACGCATCGCTATCTCACTTCAAGGCAAGGCGCTCGGCCAGCCCTTCTCGCTCGAAGCAACGGGTGTCGGTGTTCCGACATACCGGCCGGAAGAACAGGCGTTTTATTTTCGCCCGAGCAAACTCGTCGTTTCCAAGCTCGAGCTTTCGGGGGAGTCTGCGACCGACAGGGTCGGCAAATTCACCGATCGGTATATCACCGACCCGAAGTTGAAAGAAAGGATCGAAAAAAGTCTTCCCGGCGTGAAGCGGTGGGTCGAGGACAACCTCGAACCGCGGGCACTCGCGATGTTTGGAGAGATGCCCCTCTACAAGCCGAAGAACGACATGAAGGGGATAGTCATCAAAGCAACGCTCGAGAGCCTCAAGGTGGAGAACGGCATGCTCGTCCTTTCGTTCAGTCTCATGCAACTTACGAAAACGGTGCTCCTGTGCCTCTTTGCACTGCTTGCCGCTCTTGGTTTCACCGTTGCGCTCATCAGGAATCCCGAGTGGGGGGTCCCGCTTCTTCTCATCCCTCCGCTTGAGTGATTGTTCTCGTCCGCCGCCATGGCGGACGTTTTATTTGACCAAAATACTTTTTAATGGTATCGTATTTTTAGTTGAATACACACGGAGGTTCTTTGTGGACAAAAGATATGTGGTCGGGTTTTCCGTGAACCCCGAAGTGGTCGCGGAGTTCGATACGAACATGGGTGACGAGAAACTTCCGCTGTTGGATTTTCGCGTCGACCTTTCGGGGTCATCGGCTGACGTGGCGATTGCACTTAGGAATATGGGACGTTCGCCGCTTTTGATCGGCGTTGTGGGCGCAAAAGAGGGAGACGAAGATCTTCTTCTCCGTGCCGCGCTCAAGCGCAGCGCAGTCCCTTTTCACGGTCTTAACCTTCTCGACCGAACGAGCATGGCACTCCTTCCCGTCGACCGTTCCGGAAAGTCGCGCGTTGTCGGAAGAAGGGGGAATGTCCTCCCCGAACTCATGTCGGAGGCGGAGTCTTCCGCTGCTTCTTGCGTCGCGGATCCGGAGACATTTCGGATCGCCACCGGTGTCCGTTCGTGTGAGGCACGCTTGGTACACGCCATGTTTCGGGGAAGTGCACCCGGCTACCGCGTGCTCAACCCGAATATCGCCCTGTGCAAGGAGAAGGAGGTCTTTCTTCGCCTGTTGCGGGAAACCGACATGCTGGTCGTGAACGAACATGAACATCAAGAGATGGGCATGCCGCATCCGAGCGAACTGCACGATTTTGGTGTTGCGACGGTACTCGTGACTCGGGCGATACGCGGCGGCTACTGTTCGCATCAAGGGGTCGGCGTACACTACGACGCTGTCGTTTATCCGGATGCGAAAACGTATCTCCCCGGCGCGGGCGACTGGTTCCTCGGAGGACTGCTTTCGACGTTCGACGGTGCGTTAAACGATGCGTCGCCGGCGTTCATGAAAGAGGCACTTTGCTTTGCCGCCACGGTGGCGGGAAAGAAAGTGACGATGTCCGGAGCGGGAAACGGTCCGACGAAAACCACACTGTGAGTAGTTTGCATTGCTCGGCGCGAAGTAGTGTTCGCGCCGATCTTTTTATACCAGCTTCATACCGATGAGTTTTTTCTTGAGATCGACGGTGGCGATCTTCACGCGCACCTTGTCGCCGAGACGATATGTTCTTCCGCTTTGTTTGCCGATGATACGGTAATTCTTCTGCTCAAAGAAGTAGAAGTCGTTGGGAATGTCACGCACGTGGACCATACCCTCCGCTTTCGTTTCCGGATCCTCGACGTAGATGCCCCATTCGGTGACACCGGAGATGGCACCCGTGAATTCGTATCCGATGCGCTCGGCGAAATATTCACACTGTTTGTATTTGACCGAGGCGCGTTCCGCTTCGGCCGCGGCGACTTCCATTTGCGAACAGTAGCGCGCGAGATGCTCCTGTTCCTCTAGTTTTTTCTTCGGAACAGGGCGGCCCGAAAGGTAGCTTTCGAGAAGGCGGTGGACCATAAGGTCGGGATAGCGGCGAATGGGGGAAGTGAAGTGCGTGTAATAGGCGAAACCGAGCCCGAAGTGGCCGATGTTCTTGGTCGCATAGACCGCCTTTGCCATCGAGCGTACGGTCGCCATCTGGATCATCGTCGCCTCCGCGCGGCCGCGCACATCTTCGAGCATCCTGTTGATATTGTGCGACGACACTGCGCCGAATTTATCGAGTTTGAGGTCGTAGCCGATGCCGCGGAGAAAGTCACGGAGGTCTCCCATACGTTCTTCGTTCGGTACGTCGTGGACGCGATACACGAAGACACTTTCCGCGCGCTTGTCCTTCAATGAGATCTCCTGTGCGACGCGTTTGTTCGCGAGAAGCATGAATTCTTCGATGAGTTTGTTCGTGTCCTGAAAGACCTTTTTATAGACGCGAAGCGGCTTCCCGTTCTGGTCGAGCTCGAATTTGACCTCCTCGCCTTCAAAGGCGATCGCGCCCGCCTTGATGCGCTCGTCGCGGAGTATCTTTGCGATGCCGTTAAGCGAAAGGAGCGCCTCACGGTGGGGACCTTTTCCCGTGTCGATCACCGCCTGCGCTTCTTCGTAGGTGAATCGCTTCGCCGAATGGATCACCGTCTTTCCGAACCACTCATTGAGTATCGATCCGCGCGTGTTCATGGTGAAGACCGCCGAGAAGGTGGGACGGTCCTCGCCTTCGACCAATGAGCAGATCCCGTTCGAAAGCCGCTCGGGGAGCATGGGAATGGTGCGATCGACGAGGTAGACCGACGTGCCGCGCTCGAGCGCCTCCTTGTCTATGCGCGTTCCCGGGGTGACATAGTGGGACACGTCCGCGATGTGGACGCCTACTTCGATGTTGCCGTTTTGGAGTTTTTTCCACGACAGTGCATCGTCGAAGTCCTTTGCGTCGTGAGGGTCGATTGTGAAGGTGAGGATATCGCGGAAGTCGCGGCGTTTCGCTATTTCTTCGGGCGGTATCACAAGCGGTATCTCTTCCGCCGCGAGCAGAACGTCGGGGTCGAAGGTCGTGTCGAAACCGCGCTCAAGGACGATCGCTTGCATCTCCACTTCGTGTACGTCGGGTTTTCCGAGGACTCGGATGACCTCGCCCAAGGGGTCTTTTTTCGCATCGGTCCACGCCGTCATTGTTGCGAAGACTTTGTCTCCCTTCTCCGCACCGTTCAGCTTTTGCGCGGGAATGAGGATGTTGCGGTACATGCGGAAGTCGTCCGGCGCGAGGAAAAAACTACCCCCTTCGCGCTCGATGACTCCGACGAATTTCGTTTTGTTCCGAAAAAGTATTTCCGTGACCTCTCCTCTTTGACGCGTGCCGAGCTGTTTACCGTAGAGGACGATTCTGACACGGTCTTGGTCGAGCGCCGTACCGAGATCTGCGGGATCGATCTCGATGTCTTCCTTCATTCCCTCCACTTCAACGTAGCCCACTCCTTTCGACGAGACGCGTATCGTGCCCTCGACGGCGTGAGTTGCGGGGAATCTCGCGTGCTCTCGGTGCCCGTTTTCGTCCTTCGGTTTTGCGCTTGCCGATTCCTGACGATGATGCCCTTGTGCGTGGCTTTTTGCTTCTTGTTTCGCGCGGCGCCGTGAGCGGTCCTTCCGCACTTCTCCCTTGGAACGGTATTGTTTTTTCAGATATTTCATCCCGTTATTTGTTTCGGTTCTGCCGGAGCCTCGGGTCCTTTTGAGACATCGGTGTCCATGTGTACCAGTTGCGAGCGTTCGACGGCCGTGTCGTGAAGTTCGTTGAGAAATATTTTGAGGTCATAGGGTTTTGCGATCCACGTACCGACGAAATCCTCTCCTTCGCCGGCGGTTTCGAGGCGTATCGTTCCGAAGTTAAGGAGTGTCTGGATGATACCGCGTTGGTGAATGGTGGTGTTCTGTATGCGGTCGATGCGAAATGACGACGAGACACGCTTGAAGAATCCCAATTGCTCGATGGTGAAAACGCGCTTGTCGGTGATGATGAGTACGTCGAGGTAGTAATTGCTCCAGAGGGTCCAGCCCACCATCCACACGATGAGTAGCCATGCAAAGAGGAAAAATGCCTCCGCATAGAGCTGGGAGCCGGAGAAATTGAGGAACGCCTTGAAGGGGATGAACTGAAGGGCGTAGAGGAGAATCATCGGAAGAAGAACGGCAAAGATCAGGATGAAGATGTCGCCGAGAAAAACGAACCAGTGCTTACGCACGATCCGCAGGATCTTCTCATTGGGGTCGATCTCGATCATAGGAGCGAAGCGCCTGTTGCTTCGAGGGGTGCCGAAGAGGTGAAATAAAGGAATGCCGAAAAACACAAGAGTCCGATGAGGGCCGCTGACCCGATGAAATAAAAGAAACTCATGGCGAACATCTCGGCCTTGCGGGTGCTGTAGTGTTTCCAGTGGTAACGCAAGATGAGCGTGAAGATGCCCCATGCCGCCAGAAGGAGTGCCGTCAGAGCAAAGATAAGGAGGGGAGTGACGGGGATGTGGATGCCGAGCTTTACGGCCGAGAAAGGCAATATCATGAAGTCATTATATAGGACAGGGTGTTATTTGACCAAAAAATCCGTCTCTGGTAGTATCCCTCCCATGTTAGCGATACGACTCAAGCGCATCGGACGGACCAATGACCCGTCTTTTCGCATCATCGTGCAGGACCACCGCCGTTCTCCGAAGAAGACGCGCGGCCTTGTTGAATATGTCGGTTCATATGATGCCCGCAAAGGCACTCCGCAGATCAACGGCGAGCGCGTGAAGTATTGGATAAGCCAAGGCGCCCGGCCCTCCGACACGGTGCACAACCTTCTCGTTGATGCAAAGATCATCACCGGAAAAAAGGTGAATGCCATGAACAAGAAAACAAAGGTCGTGAAGGAGGCTCCTAAGGAAGATGCAAAGCCCGTCGCCCCCGCCGCGGAGTTGAAGGAAGCCGAGACGACGCCTGAAGTCTCCGCCGCGTAACAAAAAAGTAAACAATAAAGATCGCCCGCCCGGGCGGTTTTGATCTCACGAGATCATGCCACGCAACCGTCAATTAAGGCGTGGCACCTAGTCGGCTTGACCATTTTTTTCCTTCGGGTTAGTCTGTTCCAGGAAGTTTAACCAAGGGGGCAAAAGATGGGCGACTGCCAAGCAAGCCGTTCTCTGGAGGCGATGTTCATCGGCATCAAATTCCCGTTCGATAAGCCGTCGCCGGAGGTGCGACAGTTGAGGCGAATGCTCCTTTCCGGTATATCGGTGGCGGTGACGCCGACCGACATCCCCGACGGATACGGAGGCAAGAGCAGGCCCGAGGTGGTGGCCGCTTTCTTCGTCGTCGACGGCGAGGAGTATCGAAGCCAGATGCGCCTTCGCCACGGTGAACACATGACGGAGACTACCGGCGAAAGCGTGTTCCAGCTCGGTGTCGCGTCGGCGGCCGCCAAAAGAGTACTCGATGCGATCGCCACCGACTGCAGTGCGTATCTCATCCCCGAAGAAGGGGAAGGCGTCTTCGGGCGCTACACGCTCTGTGTGATCGACTCCCCGCCCGCCAAGTGAAATTCCCGCCGCCGTCACGGACGGCGGTTTTTCTTTGCACCACTCCGATCGAGGCATTTCTCTTGTGCGGTTGACAGTTTCTGTATCGCGTACATAATACTTACGAGCAGGACGGCACTACCGCCACACTGTGACATTAATAATTGATCGTTAAACAACATGGCTGAAACGTACAGCGATAAAGAGTTTCTCGAGTATCTCGTGAAGTCTCTTGTGGACAATCCGGGCGCAGTGAAGGTTGCACGTGTAGTTGATGAGATGGGCGTGTTATTGACACTCGACATCGCTCCTGAAGACATGGGGAAGGTGATCGGGAGAATGGGCAACACCGCGAAGGCGATTCGGACACTTCTGCGCGTCGTCGGAATGAAGAACAACGCGCGCGTGAATTTGAAGATCAACGAGCCGGAAGGCGGCAAGCGCTCGGGGGAGCGACCGAGCGACGAGCGAGGAAGTACTGAGACCAGCAGGCCGAATGTGCGACCGCAGGCGTCGGAGAATAGTGACGTCGATGACGTCATCGCCGACTTGAAGGCATAGGGTTTTTGAGTCCAAAGAAAAAATACAAGGCGGATCCCGCCTTGTATTTTTGTTGTACCCGAAATGGTTTTTTTACTGGCGTGAGCCAGAATGCCACGGGCGTAAGCCCGTGGATGAATGGCCACAACAATCAGTGTGCGCGGTGGCGCACTCCTCTTCCAGAAAAACAACCCCGGTGCCGCCCGCGCAATGCCCCGCCCGTAAGGGCGGGGATAGACGGGCGGCATGTTTTACTGCGGCCTGTTGCTGACCCACTTGGACCAGATGAACCACACGGCGACGAGCACAAGAACGACGATGACGCCGCCCAATACATAGATGCGCTGGCTCGGGTCGGCGACGGCGACCGTTTCAACGTGCCCGTCGTCCACTTCGCCGTGGGCGAAGGCAAGCGCGGTCGGCGTGAAGAGATAAATGAGAGGAAGAATTTTTTTCATAAATTACGTTTTTATCGCAATGACCCAATAAAGTCGATGATAACACGGGACATCCGACGGGTGGAAAGTGTTCCGATGCAGGTAAAAGTTGACTATCAATGTGCAATATGTTATAACTGGACTCGGGCAACCAATGAAAGGAGTGCGCCATGAGTTATCAGTTCTGGGGCATCCTTTCGGGTGTGCTCGGTCTCTTCTCGGGGGCGTGGTATCTCGTCCGGATATTTCGGCGCGAGGTGCATCCGCACATTACGTCGTGGCTCTTGTGGACGCTCATCGCCTTGGCGATGCTTGCAAGTTACTGGAGTGCGGGCGCAAAGGGCGGTGACCACATTTGGGTGGCGGTTGTCGGACTCGTTAACCCACTTTTGATCACGCTTGTCGCTTGGCGCGTAGGAAGCTGGAACAAGCCGGATCATCTCGACTGGGCATGTGTGCTACTCTCGGTCACCAGTCTCCTACTTTGGTGGGTCGTGCAGGGAGATAAGGATCTCTCGCTCTACTCGCTTCTTCTTGCGATTCTTGCCGATGCTTGCGCGGTTGGTCCGATGATACGGGCGTGCGTCAAGGACCCGACGATCGATCGGCCGGGCCCGTGGGCACTCTTCGGAGTCGCTTCCGCGGTCAACATGCTTGCGATCAGTGAGCACACGTTCGCGAACTATATCTATCCCATCTACATGACGGTCGGGGCGCTCACCATCGCCACCCTCCTTTGGAGAGGAAATGTGCGCGCGTCGCGAAATGTGTAACGTTCTCCACCCGAGCTCTCTCACGAGGGCTCTTCTTTTTTTTGCGGTGCGAGTGTATGCTCAACGTATGCGTCCCGTTAGAGATAGGAAGTGTGCCGCACACTTCCGTCCCGGAAATTTCACCATGCATAAAACCTCATCAGTATCAAAAATTTACGAAGCTTCTTTTATTAAACCGACTAATCTCTAACGGGATGCGATTTCACGTCATCACGCTCTTCCCCGAGAGCATCAAGCCGTATCTTGACGACTCTATTTTGGGCCGTGCGCAGGAGAAGAAACTCATCACAGTTGCATACTATAATCCTCGGGATTTCACGAACGACAAGTGGGCGCGCGTGGATCGGCGGCCTTACGGCGGAGGCCCCGGCATGGTGCTTGAGGCGGAGCCGTTCCTCAAGGCCGTTCTCAAGGCTAAGGGCAAGAAGGTAAAGCGGGTGAAGACGGTGTTTTTTGCGACCGACGGCAAGCAGTTCACGAATGCGATGGCGCGCGACTGGGCAAAAAAATACGACAACGTCATTTTTCTTGCGGGTCGTTATGAAGGTATCGACGCTCGCGCGGCAAGAATTCTCAAAGCGGAGAAAATTTCCGTCGGACCCTATGTACTTACGGGAGGGGAACTTCCCGCAATGCTCGTGATTGACGCGGTGGCGCGACAGATCAAAGGTGTTCTCGGGACATTTGATTCAGTCGAAGAGAGTCGCGTCGCAAGTCCGGACGTGTACACACGACCGGAAGTTCTCGTATGGAAGAAGAAAAAATACCGCGTCCCTAAGGTACTCCTTGGCGGGAATCATCGGCTTATTGAAGAGTGGAAACTTAAAAGAAAGAAATAGCATGCAATGTCCCTATGACAAACAGGGGATGCGCACCATACCGGTCGGTGATGCTACGATCGATGCGTGTGATCAGTGTGGTGGCGTCTGGTTAGACCAAGAAGAACTCAAAAAAATCGCGGAGGTTTTTGCGTGGGCGGTTCCCGGTGAGCCGGAAAAGTTTGCGACGATTATAAGGATGAATGACATTCCTGACGACAGTCGCAAGAGCCACCCTCCTTACGGCGACGGAGTGGTTTGTCCGGTTGATTGGAACACAACGGAACGTTTTGTTTATGCGGGAGATTCGCGAATTGTGGTCGACCATTGTCCGACTTGCAGCGGAACGTGGCTTGATGGTGATGAGTTGGTGCTCATGGCGGAGTACTTGAAGCCGAAGGCGAGAGATTTGATGGGAAAGTTGATGATTCAGGAAATGAAAAGCACGGAAAAAATGTACCAAGAACTTCGCGAGTTGACGCTTCTCCCGCTCAAGCTTGCCGGAGCGTTTTCTTCCCCGCTAGCATTTATCGCGACCGTCTTGTCTTTGTTGGTGAAGTATGGAGCACTTGATATTACCGACAAATACGATGGATTTTATCGTCAACAACTCAACCGTGAGTGACAAGCTGATGCCGACAAGCGATGCGGGGTGGAAAAAGAAGCTCACGTCCGAGCAGTATGCGGTGTTACGCGAGAAGGGGACCGAGGCGCCGTTTTCCGGAAAATACGTGCATGAGAAAAAGAGCGGCACGTATAATTGCATGGCCTGCGGCAATCCGCTTTTTTCGTCGGACGCGAAATTCGATTCAGGAACCGGCTGGCCTTCATTCGACCAAGCACTTCCCGGCGCGGTGAAATACGAACGCGACGGCGCTCATGGAATAGAGCGCACGGAAGTGCTCTGTGCGGAGTGCGACTCACATTTGGGTCACGTTTTTGATGACGGGCCGAGTGAGACCACCGGTAAGCGCTACTGTATGAACTCGGTTTGCCTTGACCTTAAGGAGAAGAACTAACGCCGTCCGCTAGGCTCTGCGGAGTCCTTCCGGAGTTTCCCTGATAAGCCCTGCGATCTCCATTTTCATAAGGAGAACGTTTGCCTCGCTGGTCGGGAGTTTGAGTTCCTCGATGATAAGGTCGCGATGACGCGGTTCAGTCAGAAATTCCATGACCGCACGTTCCGCTTCGGAGAGGGTTGCAAGGTCGACATCTTTCGGTGTCGCAATTTCCGGTTCGAATCCGAGCACGCGCAGTATTTCTTCCGACGAAGTGACCGGTGTAGCGCCGAGTTTTAAGAATTGGTGTGTGCCGCGAGAGGTGGGCGAGAAGATGCTTCCCGGCACCACGAGCACTTCGCGATTATAGTCGGCGGCAAGCCGTGCGGTTATCAAGGTGCCCGAGCGCTCGCCCGCTTCGATCAAGAGCGTCGCCTTCGCAAGACCCGCCATGATGCGGTTGCGTTGCGGAAAGCTCCAATCGGCGGCGCGGAAATCCGGAGCGAATTCGGAGAGGAGTGCGCCGCCCGAATCGAGGATGCGCTTTGCAAGCCCAAGGTTCGAGCGAGGATAGAGTACGGACGGATCGAGCCCCGAACCGGGAACGGCGATCGTGGGGAGCCCCGTCGCCATTGCCGCTTCATGTGCGATGGTGTCGATGCCGAGCGCAAGACCGGAGACGACGGCGATGTCGTACCCGCAAAGACCGGAAATAAGTTCCTCGCAGGCTTCCTTGCCGTAACTCGTATATTTGCGCGAGCCGACAACGGTAAGCAGGACGGTCTCGGACGAGGGGAGAACGCCGGCGACCCAGAGTTCCTTCGGCGGCTCCGGGATCTCCAGAAGTTGCGGGGGGATATTGTCGAGTTTTTCCGGTTTCCACATGCGCCCAGATTAGACCAACAACGAGACGGAGACAACTCCCCCAACAAGAAAGGTGTCCACCTTGGACGCTGGTGGTAAATCCCTTTTTCTTTTGGGGCTATTTTGCTATGCTGTCCTCATGCTCGACATCAAGTTCATCCGGGAGAACCCGGAGCTCATTCGGGAGGCCGCACGGAAAAAACACAGCAAATTCGAGGTGGATGACCTCCTTCTGCTCGAAGAAAGGCGGCTCGATCTCCTCGCGGAGGTCGAAAAGATGCGCGCCGAACAGAATATTGCCTCGGAGAATATTGCGAAGGCGACCGACCCCGTGTTACGCCAACAGACGATCGACGAGATGAAAGTACTCAAGGAACGCCTCACAAAAAAAGACGAGGAACTCAAGAAGACGATGGAAGAGTGGCGCGCCCTCATGCTTTTAGTGCCGAACGTGCCCGATGTCTCGGTGCCCGACGGAGAGAGCGACAAAGATAACCAGTCGGTGAAAACATGGGGGGAGAAGCCGAACTTCTCGTTCACGCCGAAAGATCACATTGAGATTATGGAGAAACTTGGCATGGTGGATTTTGAGCGCGGCGCGAAAGTGCACGGTTTTCGCGGATACTTCCTGACCGGAGACGGTGCGCGGCTTTCGTTCGCGATCTGGAATTACGCGATGAATTTTTTCTCGGCGAAAAAATTCACACCGGTCATTCCGCCGGTCATCGTGCGCAAGGCGAATCTCTACGGCACGGGGCATTTGCCGGGGGACGTCGAGGATTACTATATGACGCAGGACGGTGACGCACTTGCGGGAACGGCGGAGATTCCCGTCATGGGTCTTCATGCCGATGAGATCTTTGATGAAGGACAGTTGCCCCGCAGATATCTCGGATTCTCGCCGTGTTTCCGGCGCGAGGCGGGGAGCCACGGCAAAGACATCAAAGGGCTCATTCGCGTTCACGAGTTCTTCAAACTGGAGCAGGTCATCCTCTGCGAGGCGAATCACGAGACTTCCGTGCGCTTCCACGACGAGATTAACAGGAATACCGAGGAGTTCATCGAGTCGCTCGGCATACCGTATCGCACCGTTATCAACTGCGGCGCTGACCTCGGCCAAGGTCAGGTGAAAAAGTATGACATCGAGCTCTGGGTGCCCAAAGAGAACACCTATCGCGAGATCTCGTCCGCTTCCTATTTTCACGATTTTCAGACGCGACGCTTCAACATCCGTTACCGCGACGGAGCGGGGAAGTTGCACTACACCCACTCGCTCAACTCGACGGCGATTCCGACACCGCGCGTTCTCGTTTCCTTGGTCGAGAATTACCAAGATGCCGACGGATCGGTGCGTATTCCCGACATATTGCAGCCTTACATGGGAGGAAAGAAGCAAATTGCTTAGTCGAACGCTGGGTCGGAAAGTACAAGGTCCGACGAAACCCCAAGGGCAACCCTTAAAAATTGTTTCCCAAAGGGTTGCCCTTAAACCGGAACTTGTACTTTAATCGGGTATTCACATCACGCATCCATGCCGATCTTCCGAAAGACCATCCGAAGTTCAGCACGTGAGCGCACGCGACGGATCGACCGTGCATTTGAGCGTGTCGCACAGGTGCTCATCATCGCCAATGTCCTCTTCATGTTTTCGACGTGGCTTTCCGAACGCGAGTCACTCCGCATCTCGGAAGTGGTCGTGGAAGGTACGCTTGCGGTCGACGGCGGCGCCGCGAAAGAGACCGCGTTGTCGCTCCTCGCGCGCCCGCTCCTCTTTAGGATCGATCGGGACAACTTCCTTCTCTATCCGAAGCGGGCAATCACGTCGGCCATCAAGAGCCTCGATGCCCGCGTCAAGGAGGTCGATATCGTGCTTATCGACCGCCGGCGTCTGGTTGCGACGGTTTCCGAATATGCACCCGCACTCCTGTGGTGTCCTCCGGAGCGTATCTCGGCCACAACGACCGTAACGACAGGATGTTACTTTGCGGACCATGAAGGTCACATCTTTGCTCCCGCTCCCGAATACTCCGGTAATCCGTTCCTTACCTTTGCAACGACCTATCCGGCGGTAAGCGAGCACTCTTTTCTTGCCGACCTCTCCATTTTACCGACGGACGAATTCTTGAAGACGAGCGCCTTTCTTCGTCGGCTTGCCGAGATCGGGCTTATGCCGCGCATCGTAGAGGAGGTCGCTCCGCACGATTTCGTTATCGTGACCGACAGGCCGTGGACGATTAGGTGGTCTTCGGCGGGAGACCCCGAGACGGACGCGGAGAATCTCACGCTGGTGCTCGAGCATCTGCCGAAAGACGGTACGGAGCCCGAAGCGGTCGAAAGCATCGACCTGCGTTTCGGAAACAAAGTGTTTTACAGATAAAAATGCCAGAGAGGTTGAAGCGTTACAAAAGTACGAGGTCGGACCCCCGATAACATCCGCAGACGGAGTTACGGGGCAGGCTCCAGAGTTAATCCCCAAGGTCCGACCTCGTACTTTTACCGTTCGGATGCTTTGTAAAAACGTGTTCCCGGAGCTATACTGGGAAAATCATGCAGATTATCGCATTAGCGCGGGATTATCTTCTGTGGCACTACAGCGCGGCCTATCTGGATATCATATACATTGCGAGAAACTTTCTCTGGTTCTTCAATCACTTCTTTGCGCTTCTTGATATCTTGAAGAGCCTTTTTTCTCCTTTCAAGCGCCTTAAAGAAGAGCCGGTGAACATCATCAGGCGCCCTGGAGAGTTTTTCGGCAATCTGTTCGTAAATCTCATCATGCGCATCGTCGGATTCGTTCTGCGCACCATGCTCATTATGGTCGCACTTTCTGTGTTCGTCGCGGTCGTCGTTTTCTTGATAGCATTCCTCTTTCTCTGGACGGCACTGCCCGCCTTGGTCGTCTATATCTTCATAAGCGGTATTACTTACTTTTTTACCTGATTGATGTCCGGCTCCGGAGAAAATTTCTTTCGCGACCCCAGTTACCGCTTTCACCGCGGGCTTGTGGTAGAACACATCTTTTCGCGGCATTATCGCGCGTGGGTCACGGCGACCACCGGCACGATCGTCCTTGTTTATCTTCTCGCCCTCGCGGAGTCGCGTTACTCGGCCGGTGCCGCGTTCAAAGAATACTTCACGCTTCCCCCCGATACACCCATTGTGAACGGTGTGTTCCTCATTGCACTTGCGGTCTTTCTCCTCATGAAGATGATCAAGTCGTACAGTCGCTCCTACTATTATTATGTCGAGGGACTGCTTGAGCGGGGGAAGAGTGGTGCACAAACGCCGTACACGACCCCGAATTACGAGGTATGCAATATCTACTACGAGACCGAGAACGGAGACCTTTTAAAGGGGTTTGCTCACTCCAAGCAGGGGGGGAAGATTCTGCGGCGGCTCGGAATCGCCGATGAAACGATGCGGCAATATCTTTCCGAGCGCAAAGGGGTCATCGACTACCGCCAGCGGACCGGTGAACTCCTTAGCGTATTCACCTTGTCGGATCTTTGCCAAAAACTCATCGCGACCGATCCGGATTTTTATCAGTACCTGTTCGAGTTGGGTATTCGTGAGCGTGAACTGCTCGGCGCCTCGGAGTGGGTGGAGCGCATGATCAAGGGAAAGAAACAGCGTGAGCGTTTCTGGGGCAAGGTCGCGCTGGGCACCGTTTCGCCTCTCGGCGGGGATTTTTCATACGGAGGTGCCTACGCGCTCATGAGGTATAGCCGCGACCTGACAAAACTCGTACAGGGTGGCGGCCCCAGTTTTCGCTTCGTGAACGGAAGTGAAGAGATCAAACAACTCGAGGTCATTCTTTCACGCTCCAAAGAGGCGAACGCCATTCTGGTCGGCGAAGAGGGGGCGGGAACGATGGACGTGGTCGTTGACTTCGCGCGCGACGTTGCGAACGGCTACACCAACGAGGCGCTACTCCATAAGCGGGTCGTGCTTTTCGACGGAGAAGCATTCATCGCGAACATGCATACGAAACAGGAGCTCGAGATGACGCTTATCAAGGCCATGAACGATGCGGTCAAGGCCGGGAATATCATCTTGGTCATCGACAACTTCCCCGGTTTTCTCCAAAGCTCACGCTCGCTCGACGCGGACGTCATGGCCATCCTCAATCCCTATCTTGCGGGAAATGCGGTCCAGGTCATTGCGATCGCCGACAACGGGCGCTTCCATGACATAATCGAGCCTGACAGTGCGATCATGCACCGCTTTGAGAAGGTGCTTCTTACTGAACCTGCGGAAGCATCACTCCTGCGCATACTCGAGGACACGGCGGAGACGCTCGAGAAGAAGAACCGCATCTTCTTCACCTATCCCGCCATTGTCGAAGTGCTCCGGAGTGCCGACCAGTACATGAGCGACGGCGTGATGCCCGACAAGGCAGTCGACCTTTTAATCGAACTTACTCCCGCTTCGCTTGCGAAAGGGGTTACGCTCGTGAAGAGGCTCGAAGTGCTCCAGTTTGTCCGCGAGAAGACGCACATTCCGGTGGGCGAGATACAGGGCGACGAACGCGAGAAGCTCCTCAATCTCGAAAAGCTCATGAAAGAACTCGTGGTGGGACAGGAACAAGCGCTTGTCGTTATTGCGGACGCGATGCGGCGTTCGCGCGCCGGTGTGCGCAACATGAGCCGTCCTATCGGCACCTTCCTTTTTCTTGGTCCGACCGGCGTAGGGAAGACGGAGACCGCGAAGGCTCTAGCGACGGTGTTCTTTGGGAACGAGAATGCCCTGTCGCGCCTTGATATGAGCGAATATCAGGGCGAAGACGGTCTTGCGCGCATCTTAGGCGGCGGGGAGGGCGCTACGGGCGCGCTCCCGCTTCTCCTCAAGGAGCACCCGTACGGCGTGCTTCTCCTCGATGAATTCGAGAAGGCAAACGTCAAAGTGCTCGACCTATTTCTCCAGGTGCTCGACGAAGGCGTTTTTCACGACGGGAAAGGAAAAAAGGTGAATGCGCGCAATACGATCTTCATTGCGACGTCGAATGCGGGTGCGAACGAGATCCGTGAGGCGGTACGCGAGGGGAGCGATCTCGAGGCGGTGAAGAAATCCATCATCGACCGCATCATCGCGGCGGGAAAGATAAAGCCAGAATTGTTCAACCGCTTCGACGGGATCATTCTTTTTCACACGCTCACCATGGAGGACTACAAGCGGATCGCCCGCCTCATGCTTGAGAAACTGCGCCGCCGTCTTTTGGAGCAGAATATCAACCTGATGCTGAACGACGCGGTGATTGACGCGGTGATCGCGCACGGCGTTGATCCCGATTTTGGGGCTCGTCCGATGACGCGTGCGGTGCAGGATGTCGTCGAGAAGAAGGTTGCGGAAAAGATCATTGCCGGATCGCTCGGTCAGGGTGCAACGGTAGTGTTCACCCCGGAGGATTTTGCGTAATCTGTGTTTCAAAGTCTCTCCAAATACGAGGTCGGACCTTAAGAATTGATGCCCAAGGTCCGACCTCGTATTTCAAAAAGCTCCGGTCCCGAATCCGGAGTTCTTGCCTTTTTGAGGTTCGCGCGTATATTTGATACAGTTTTGCTCGTTTTCATGAGGAGATAAGAAATGCTCGGAAATTTTGGTGCTCGGCATATCGATGTGTTGAGTGAGTTTCACGAAGGACTTCGCGGTTATGTCGAGTCGGGCAAACGTCTGGAGGAGTACCTTGCTCCCTTCGGCCAGTTCCCCCTTCTTCGTACACCGCGGTATGTCATTCAACTCATAGAGGATCATTACCGGTACGGCACTTTGTACTTGCGTGACTTCATTCCGACCCCTTGCGTGCGCGGGCCCGAGATGCGCTATTCCCGTGTCAAAGAAGCGGAGCAATGTGTCACCGACGCGCTCGCGCTCGTTTACGGCATCAAGGTCGCACCGCCGAAGCGGGAAGGCATCACTTTCGTTCTTGGCGGTGCTCACGAAACGGAAGACGAGACGGCGGTGAAGCGTGAACTGCGCTGGGTGTTCATGGCTGGGGCGATCAGAAAAGAAATCGGCCAGATTAAGGACAAATGCAGAGCGCTCGTTTCGGACAAGGCCGCGTTCCCCGCACTCAACGCATACTTCAATGTGAATGTGTTCGACCGCCGCTTCCGTCCGGTCGTCGTTGCGCTTGAACTCGAAGCACTGCCGGGAGAGCGTGCGGTCGACCGTGTGGAGCATTTCCTACACACGCTTTACCGAAAAGCGGATGAAACTCTCGTGGCGGTGTCGATAAAGGCTCCGGAGAAGCAGTGAAAAACAAAACAGCAGGGATCTCCTGCTGTTTTTTCTCGACCACGTTAGTCTTCGGACTGGCCGCCCTGTACTCGTTCGGCCTTTTTGACACCAGCGCCGATCACAGTCATGAACTCGCCGAACGCGTAGCCGTTGATGAGCGTCATGACCGCCGTTATTGCAAATGAACTGTCGACACCCTGCTCCACGAGCGAATGGCACGTTTTTTTCAGCGCCTCGAATGCTACTTCGCCCTCCTTCGCCGTCTCGTCGTACCCTTCGCAGCGACCGACGACAGTGAGGACGTTTTGTTCGCAAAAAAGAGCGAACTTGTCGAAAAACTCGTCGATGTTCCCCTCGTCAGCCAACACTTTGAGACTTTTCACTCCCATTACGCACTCCTCTTCACGGTATCCTTGGCGAGAGTAGCATGGATGCTTTTTTCTCGTCAAGCAGTTTTTCTGCCGTTTTTTTTCATGTCGGCTCTTAAGTACAAGGTCGAACCTTAGGAATTGACGCTCCCGTCTGCGCCCAGCTTCGGGCGGGCAGGCAAGGTTCGACCTTGTACTTACTGCACCATTTTCGATGTTCGCTTTGCCAATACGACGATATTTTTTTCCCCGCTCGGGCGAGGGATCGTATCGACGGAAAGAACGGTAAAGCCGTTCTTGGCAAGAAGGGCCGTGAGCTCGCCTTTGGTAAATGCGTGGATGTAGCGCGGCAGGCGACTTTTTCCGAGCGCGAGGACGACGTCTTGGAGGTCACTCGGCGAACGCCACCACAGGATGTTCTTGGCGAAATTCGCAAGAAGAACTCCGATATGCCGCGGCGTCCAAAGGTTCCACGTGGTAAGAACGAGAAGTCCGCCCGAACGAAGGACGCGTGCGGCTTCAGCGACGAATTGCGTGCGCATTTCATCGCCGGGGATATGGTGGATCGTCGCAAAGGAGTAAACAATATCGAATGCGTCGTCCTTGAAGGGGAGTGCCGTTGCGTCCGCTTCGATGAAGTCGCCTTCAGGATGGAGCCGACGGGCTTCTCCGATCAGTCCTTCCGAATAATCTATTCCTGTGTACTTCCCGCCGCTTTTCTCGACAAGCGGAAAGAATCGGCCGTTCCCACAGCCGATATCGAGCACGCGGTCACCGGTGTTTATGTGTTCTCCAAGGTAGGCGAGCTCGTCCCAAAATCGCGCGCGTGATGCGGAGAATTCCGCCGCCGCCTCGTCGTATGATCGGCGTGTCTCGCCGGCTATTTTTTGCGCTTCTTCCGTCTTCATATCGTTTCTGTTAGTGTAGGGGTAAGAATCCTTGTCCACATTGTCGCTCGGACGCTGTGTAAAATCAATATTTTCCACGCGCTCCTTGTTCGATGTGGTGAGGGGTACCCATGTTGTTCGCAAACATCAAAACCGAGGAGGACATCGAGCAATTGAAGAAACGGATTGTGAAAGACCCGGTCTTTTTGGAGCGCCTCGAGGGCGTACGGCGCAAGATGCATTATCCGAACGACGGCGTCCTCCATGCCGATTTGCGTCCGTCGTCCTCGCGCGTACCGTCAAAAGCCGAAATGCTCGCGCTCTATCGCGAGCTTGTTGAGGAGGGCGTCGAATCGCCGAATCCGCTGGCGGAACTCTCCCTGCGTAAGATCAAAACAAAGTCGAATTCCGGCGTTGCCGTGGTCTCGCTCCTGACCAAACCCTTTCCCTGTCCGGGGCGATGTACCTACTGTCCGACCGAGACGAACATGCCCAAGAGTTACCTTTCCAAGGAGCCCGCCGCCGCGCGTGCGCTCGCGAATGATTTCGACCCGTACCTCCAGATCACTAACCGCCTGAAGGCACTTGAGATGAACGGGCATCCTACTGGTAAAGTGGAAATGATACTCATCGGCGGAACGTGGAGTTTCTACCACCCCGTCTATCAGGAGGAATTTCTCATCGGCTGTTATCGTGCGTGCAACGATTACGGGACGACGAACGACTCGCGCAACGAGCAATATGCCGACCGCCTGAAGTATCTCCTCGAACTACAGGACAGGAATGAGCGCGCCAAATGTCGCATCATCGGGCTTTCCGTCGAAACGCGTCCCGACTACATCACCGATTTTGAGATCGAACGCCTTCGCGCGCTTGGTGTTACTAAAGTGGAGATCGGCGTCCAGCACCTTGACGACCATGTGTCAGAGATCACGAAGCGGGACTTAACGACCGCGCGAGTGAAACAGGCGACGGAAGATCTGCGCAATGCCGGCTTCAAGGTGGTCTATCATATGATGCCGAATCTTCCCGGATCAACGAAGGAGCGCGACGTGGCGATGTTCGGTGAACTTTTCGGCGGCGAGGACTTTCAGCCGGACATGCTCAAGATCTATCCGTGTATGGTGCTTGAAAAGAGCGCACTCCACGAGACATGGAAACAGGGCGGCTTTACAGCGTATACCGATGAAGAGCTCATCGCGGTCGTTCGTGAGGCGAAGAAACAGGTACCCCCGTATGTCCGCATCCTCCGCGTCTATCGCGATATCCCTGCGAGCTACGTGAAAGCGGGAAGTACGGTCTCGAATCTCCGACAGGTGATGGACGAGGACATGAGGAAGAACGGCTGGCAATGCAAATGCATCCGCTGTCGCGAGGTGAGAGAGGGGGAGGTGAATGCCGACGACTTCACGCTTTCCCGCATCGTATATCGCACCAAGACCGGCACGGAACTTTTCTTGAGTTTCGAGTGCGATTCACGGTCGTCCGATACAAGGTCGGACCTTAAGAATCAATCCCAAAGGTCCGACCTTGTATCGGACGGAAAGCCAGATCCTCTCCGACGCAGAAAACTTGTCGCGTTCACGCGACTGCGCCTCCCCGACGGAAAAGGGGACGGTGCGCTCCTGCCGGCCCTTCGCGGCGCCACGCTTATCCGTGAACTGCACACATACGGACGGCATATTCCCGTGGGCGGCGACGGCAAACAAAGCCAGCACGTCGGCTTTGGGCGCCGGCTTCTCGCCGAAGCGGAGCGTATCGCCAAAGACGCCGGTTATACCAAGATCGCGGTCATCTCGGGTATCGGCGTGCGCGACTACTACCGCAAACTCGGCTACCACCTCGAGGGAACATACATGGTAAAATGTTTTGAATGATGACGAAAGAGTGGCTTTCCGCCGATCGACCGCACTTTTATTTTCTGTGCGCTGTTTTTCTTGTTGCGGCCGTCTATCTGTTCTTGCGCCTCAACTTTCTTCCGCTCGTCATGTCGACGGACTCGTTCACCTACATTGAAAGTGCGCAGGAATTGACGGGGGGCGTCGGCGCACCTCATCCCGAGCGGTTCCTGAAGCCTCTGGGTCCCCTCGGGATCGCTCTCTTTGCACAGCTCTTTCACGGGAACTATCTCATGGGATTTCTCGTGCTCAACATCGTTTGCTACTTCCTCTTCGGTATTGCGGCGTGGTATTTTTTCCGTGAATTCTTTCGGGACAACGCCGCGGCCTTTTATGGAACACTCATCCTTCTGTCGGCGTATCCTGTGCTCAAATACGGGCTCGACCTGTACACCGACCTCGGATCCTGGCTCTTCTATCTAGTTGCGCTCACGGGGGTTATTGCTTACGCGCGTACTCCGACGCGGCGGACGCTCGTCCTCACATCGCTCTCGATCGCCGTCGGTCTTTTGTGGAAGGAATATAGCGTTCTTGCGGGATGCGCGCTCGGACTCGTTCTCCTCACACAGCCGAACGTTTCCGTCACCGAGCGCTTCTCCCGCGTCGGGGTATTGGCGCTCACTGTTCTCCTCATCTCCGGAGTTGTGCAATTTATCGTTTACGCTAAGTTCAATTTCACCTATCTGGACTGGTATCGCATCGGAGCCATGGGGATGACCTCGGGCTCCACCGAATATTCGCCATGGTTCATCGGGAAAAGTCTTTTTGCCGTTTCTCTTTTGGGGTGGGTATTCGCATTCCTCGGGCTCATGCGTTTGGGCAGGCTCTCCCACGAAGATCAGCGCATTCTTCTCTGGTTCGCCTTGCCGCTTCTCGCGATCTTTTTCTGGGGATATGTTTCTTCACGGCTCTACTTTGTCGTCGCCCCGCTTGGTGCGCTCCTTGCTGTGCATGGTCTTATGACATACATTGAGTCGAAGACGTACCGCATTCTTGCCGTCTCCGCCGTTGTTTTGGTAAACTTTGCATGGCTTTTCACCAGTGATTCCCTACGGCCACTTCTCTCGAGCATACTATGAAGTCCCGTTAGAGGTCGCGGGCTCGAACCAAACCCCAAGAAAATAATGAACCTAATGATTGTTACAAACATTAATCGGGCAGGAGCGCAGACGGCGGCGTTCGCGTCCTACCTCTAATGGGATGAAGCTTTCTATCATCATTCCTGTTTTCAATGAGGCGGGCACAATCCGCGAGATACTTGCGCGCGTTGAGGCTACGCGATTTCCTATTGAGAAGGAGATTGTCCTCATTGACGACTATTCGACCGACGGTACGCGCGATACTCTCCGCAAAGAATACGAGGGAAAGTACACGGTGCGCTACCACGACAAGAACTACGGGAAAGGCCACGGCGTCCGCACCGGCATCACTGCCGCGACCGGAGATTACATCACCATTCAGGACGCCGATCTCGAGTACGATCCCGGAGATCTGGTGCCGATGCTCGAGAAGATGATCGCTGAAGACCTTTCGGTGCTTTACGGGTCTCGCGAGGCGGGCGCGAACCGCAATCGCCCGTCCGGCGTCTTGTTCTACTTTGGCGGCATCTTCATCACCGTTGTTGCGAATCTTTTGTACGGCCAGCGGCTCACCGACGGCATGACCTGTTATAAGATGTACAAGGGGGATCTGGTAAAAAAATTCCCGCTCCGAAGCGAGGGATTCGAGATCGACTCCGAGCTCCTCGCTCTGACCGCCAAACAGGGGATCAAGATCCCCGAATACCCCATTTCGTATAAGCCGCGCAAGGTCGAGGAGGGGAAAAAGATCACTTGGGTCGACGGCATCCGCCACCTTAGGACCCTTTTGCGGTGTCGCTTCTCGTGAGCCCCATTCCTCGGTCCGTGAGTACTATTGCGGCGCACGGAGGTTATCACCTGCATATATGACAGGCAACAGACGACAGAAGGCGTATCGCGAGGACGCCGAGAGTGCCATAGACCACTTCATCTTCTGGCTTCGCTCGAGGCGACTTTTCCCGTTCGTGGGCGAGGGACAGATCGTCGTCGCCGATCTCGGGAGCGGGTACGATGCGCAGTTTCTCCGCGGGCTTCTCGCGCGAAGGAAGGATGCGCGCGGGATCGCGGTCGACCTCTCGCTTGACCCCGCGCTCGCCAACGACCGGCTTTCGCTCGTTGTCGGCGACCTCAACCGCCCTCTTGCGCTCCCCGACGCGAGCGTTGACGTCGCCGCCTCGCTTGCGGTCTTGGAACATCTGGAACAGGCCGAACTGCACGCCGTCGAAATCCACCGCATCCTTCGTGCAGGAGGGAAGCTCCTCCTCACCACGCCGTCGCCGCGTTCAAAACCCGTCCTCGAATTTCTCGCATTCCGGCTCGGGGTGATCGATGCCGGTGAGATCCGCGACCACAAACACTATTTTGACGAAAAGGAGCTCCGGGCGATCCTTGCTCGTGCCGGTTTCGCTCCGAGAGAGATCCGATACCGACCGTTTTTGTTTGGACTCAATCAATTCATCGTTGCGACAAAGACATGAAACTGCTCGTTCTTACCCAGAAGGTGGACGGCGACGATCCGATACTCGGTTTCATGCACGCTTGGATAGCGGAGTTCGCGAAGCATTGCGAGCGTGTGACCGTGATCGGGCTTTCCGTCGGGCCGCACAATCACCTTCCCGAGAATGTAAGTGTTTTTTCGCTCGGCAAGGCACAAAGGGGAACCCTTAAGAATTCCAAAGGGTTCCCCTTTGTGCCACGCCTCAATTATCTGTGGAATTTTTATCGGCTTATCCTCCGTGAGCGGAAGAATTACGATGCCGTGTTTGTGCACATGAATCCCGAGTATGTCATCTTGGGCGGCATATTGTGGAAGGCGATGGGGAAGTCGGTCGGACTTTGGTACACCCACAAGAACGTCGACCGGCGTCTGCGCCTTGCCGCACACGGCGCGGATATCATTTTCACCGCATCACCCGAGAGTTTTCGTTTCGCTACGCCCAAGTTGCACGTTATGGGACACGGTATCGACGTCGGGCGTCTGGCGAGCACCACCCATCTCTTCGGCGACCGATTCCGCATTCTTTCCGTCGGACGGATCTCGGCAACGAAGGGTTACGGGGTTCTTCTTGAAGCGCTCTCACTTTTAAAGACCGGCGGCAAAAAGTTCAAGGCGACGATCATCGGCGGTCCGCTTACCGAGGCCGACGAAGTTTATGCCGCCACGCTTCGGAGCGAGATCTTCCGGCGCGGACTTACTGATGATGTCGAACTCTTAGGATCGGTATCGAACGCCGCAATTCCCGATCATCTGCGACGGGCGGACCTTTTTGTGAACATGTCAAAAACGGGGTCGCTTGATAAGGCCGTACTTGAGGCCATGGCCGCAGGGGTTCCCGTTCTAACCTCAAATGAAGGCCTGCGCTCTGCGCTCGTCGGTTTCGAATCACCATGCATGTTTCGCGAGGGTGATGCGAACGACTTTGCCGAACATGTTCAGTCGTTCATGGGTATGACAGAAGGTGAGCGCCAAGTGCTCGGTGGCCAACTGCGTGCGGTCGTTGCGCAATCACATGATCTGAAAACACTCATCCCGCGAATACTCGGATCTTTTCAGGGTTAAACTTTTTTGGAAATACTTGACAATATTATGCTCGTGCCACAGCATGGTTCTTAGTCATTTGATTCTACGTACACAGGAGAATTCAGTTGCTCAAGCGATACATAGTGTTCACACCGACGAATCACGCCCCCAACGGCGGCTGGTACGATGTGCTTATCGACAGCGGAGGCAACGCCAACTCGTTCGACACGATTGAAGGGGCCGTTGCGGCGGCGCGACCCGCTCTCAAGAACATGAGCGTCGTAAGGGGTCACGGCACCTACCACATCGTTGACCTCCACACCGGCAAGGTCGTTCAAAAGGGTAATCGATAGTCAAGCGGTCAACCTACGACCCGGCATCTCGACCGGCAGTTTCAGTCACCACTCCTTAGGGAGTGGTCTTCTTTTCTTGTTCCTCTTTGTTCTGTAAGTGGTGCGCGCAGAGTCCGGCGCTCCGTGCGGCGATGAAGACGGCGGTGCTCACTTCCGGCTTCCACTCAATGGTGCAGAGGGCGGCGGCGATTGCGCCGTCGATGTTGAGCGGGAGCACTTTTCCGGGTGCGTGTTCGGCGGGAGCTTGCGAGGACGCAACTCCACTTGGATTTTTATAGTCGCTTCGCTCCTTAAAAATCTCGGCGAGCGCACCCTCGACGGCGCGTGCGATGTCGGTATATTTTTTCGAAAAACCGAGCGAGCCGGTTGATTCCATGATGAGTTCTGCGCGCGAGTCTTTCGTATACAAGCGGTGGCCGAATCCCGGCACACGCTCGCCCCTCTCCATCATTGCACTCACCGCTTTCTTTGCGTCGGTCTTTCCCGTTGCGATATCGTAAAAAAGACGCATCGCGGGCTCCGTTGCGCCGCCGTGTGATCCGTTGATAGCGCTTACCCCGACGCCCACGGCACGCCCCATCGGTGCGCCGTTTTTGGTTGCCGCAATCGTTTTTTTTGCCGACGGGGTGCCGTCGCCGTGATCGAGGGAGAGTTTGAGCAAAAGGTCGAACAATTCTGCTTCGTTCTTCGTCGGCGTCCGTTCCGAGAAGAGTTCGAAGAGCATGTCGGTGAACGTTCCTTCGCGGACGCGTTCCAAGAGCGGGGTGTCGCCCCAGAGCGCTACTTCATTTTCGTGTCGTACGACGCGGACCATAGAGGATAAACTGAATGATACTCCCTTCTCGCTTCCCTACAAAACGCCGGCGAGGAGCTTCGGAATGTCGTCGAATTTCTCTGCGACGAGGACCCCCGCCTCTTTGAGGAGGGCCCGTTTTTCTTTGACCCCGCCTTTTCCCCTTTCGAGCATCGCGCCCGTGTGACCGAACGGCATGGCGTGGGGGAGGAGCGAGACGAATTCACCGACGGTGAACGAGACCACGGGCTTTTTGATCGCCCCTTCTTTCACGGCGCGCGCGACATGTTCTTCGGCGACGCCGCCCAACTCGCCGAAGATGATTGAAGCTTCGGTCGACGGATCTTCTTCGAGGATGATGAGCGCGTCGGCGAGGTCGGTGCCGGGGATCCGTTCGCCGCCTAGGCCCGCCGCAAACGAAACGCCGAGGCCGCTTTTCTTCAAGAGATGCGCGATCTCCGAGGTCATCCCACCGGATTTCGACAAGACGGCGATGCTTCCTTCGGAAAACGTACGCGTGGGCGTGTCGCCGCCGATCATGCCGAGTTTGAGTCCCTTTCTCGGAACGATCATGCCGACGGAACTCGGTCCGATGAGGAGCGCTCCCTTTGCGCGAGCCATCTTGACCATGCGTAGTGCGTCATGAACGGGCACTTTCTCGGCGCCGATGAGGATGAACGGTATCCCCGCCTCAAGTGACTCTTCGGTGGCCGTGAGCGCGCGGATCGGCGGAACGAACTGAACGACCATGTTGACGGACCCCTCGCTTGCGATGGCCTCCCTGACCGTGTTGAAGACGGGAACGCCTTCGACCGTCTGCCCGCCTTTTCCCGGCGTCACGCCGGCGACGACCGTCGTGCCGTACGAGCGCATTGCGGGAATAGCTCGGAGCGCCTCCTTTCCGGTCGCGCCCTGTATAAGCACGCGCGGGTTGTCAGGGATGAGTTTTTTTATTTCAGCGGGCATGTTTCTTTCGATATGCATCTGCTAACGCAACGATTTTTTTTGCGGATTCTTCGATGCTCGTCTCTTCTCCGGAGACGTGCAGGTCGAAGTCTTTCACCTCGCTAAGCATTGCGTAGGCCTCCGTGTCGCGCGGTCCCGCGCGGCGAATGACGACGGGGTAGTCGATGGGAAGCCCGAGTTCTTTTCGGGCATCGCGCAGTCCTTCAATGAGTCCACGAAGCGTCTCGTTGATGTCGGTGAAATTCGCCACCGCTCCGACCACCCAGAGCGCCGAGAGTCCGGGCTTTGAAACGACGACCGAGACCAGTTGTTTGACCTTCTCTCCCGTCGGGTTGCCGGAATATTCGGTGTAATTGGCCGGCTTTCCTCCGAGGCGGTTGAGGGCGTCCATTGCGGTCAAGGAGGCCCCGCCGCCGGAGGGGAGCATGGCGATATCGCCTTCCAAGTCGAGATAGGTCGATCCGGCGGTGCCGCGATGGTCACCCCTGTCGATCTCCCTCGCGCGAACCTCACGGGGAGACACCTTGTGGTCGGGCGCGCTCGGACGTTCGGGGTACTGCCACTTTGGATGGCGCGGGAATGCCGAGTCGTCGAGGACCACTTTCGCGTCGAGCGCGACCCATTCCTCGGACTTTGCATTCTGCACGAGCGGATTCACCTCAAGGAGGATGCAATCGTTCGCCGTGAACACGCCGAAAAGGCGCTTCAGTACGTCGCTTGGTACGGGTGTGTCGGGGAATTCGGGCGTGTCGACGTCGATCGGCACTTTGATGACGGGACGATCTTCGACTCCAGTTCCGCCCTTGTCCGAGAGACTGAAGAGGACCCTTCGCGTATCGGGATCGGCGGTGAATGAGACGAAATATTCCGGACTCTCGTACGCCACTTTTTCTTCGAGAAGTACGCCGATGACCGGCCAGCCCTTTATCGTCTTTCCAAGAAAGTTTTCGACAGCTTCTCCAAGTGCGGCGCTCTCTTTCGCGAGAACAACTCCGCCGGCCTCCATGCGTCCGCCGGAAAGTATCTGTGTTTTTGCGAAAAGGGGATACGGAATGCTTTTAGGGAGTTCTTCCGCTCCACGAAGTAGTGAAGAGCGCGGCACCGTTACCCCGCCAGCTTTGAGCAGTTCCTTGCCTTCGAATTCGTACAAATTCATTGCTACACACTATACCGAGTGAAATGGGCGAGAGCAATCATAATAATATGGCGTACAAGGTCGGACCTTGGGGATTGATTCTTAAGGTCCGACCTTGTACGCAAGCAGTTCCGGCGCGCTTTCGAGGTGAGTCACTGGTTTTAAGAGGTCTCTCCTTGAGAATTCGGATTTAAGGTGAGACCTTGGATAATTAGTCCGGTATTCGGATGTGTTAAACTAAAACCCATGCATCGCCTCATAAAGACTGCAGTGTTCGTCCTCGTCCTCATCGCGGCGCTTTTCCTCTGCGAATATATCCTCCGCAACGTTGTCGGTATCGTTCCCGGTACCGAGCGCATGGTGACGTATCAGTTCGACGACACCTTGGGCTGGAAGTCACGCGCCGACTACAAGTATTACCGCTCCTCGCTCTATTACGGGCATTTCAATTATTACGATCCGCAAGGCTTCCCGACGGACGTTATGCGTTGGCACGAGGCCGCTTCGTCTTCGGCGTCCTCCGTCGCGATATTGGGAAGCAGTCACGCGGAAAGTTATTATCTGCCGTACGAACAATCTTTCCCGTATCTGATCGAAAAAAAGACCGGAAAGCAGGTCCTAAACCTCGGCGTGTCGGGATATGCGCCGGACCAGTATCTTCTGCGCGCTCGTGCCGAGCTCCCGAAGTACGATGTGTCGGATATCGTCATCATCTTTTTCCCGTACAACGATCTTCCTGGGATCGAAAGCGACGAGTACCAAGGATTCATGAAACCGCGTTTCGGCGACTCGCTCCTTGCGCCGGAGAATCTCCCGCTTGTTCCGCCGGCTCCGCCCAAGGAGGAGACCGGCATCGTTGCGCGAGTACGCAACTCTGCGGTCTATACGCTTCTGCGGCCCGTCGTGCGTAAGGCAATAGCCGTCAATCTGCGGACGAGCGCCAAACAGCCGCAACCCTTTGAGACGGAAGAAATGAGTAAGGTGTTCGATTTTTTTGGGGAGATACAGAAGGAAAACTCCTCCAAGCGGGTCATCATTTATGAGATACCGTTCTATCGGGAGATCGGCGACGACACCCTTTATCGCGCAAATCTTGTACTCTACGAAACGGAATGCGCGAAGCACGCGCTCATCTGCGCTTCAATGGACCCTATCATTGCGACGCATTCGAGGAGAGGGGAGATCTTCATCGAAGGCGACGGCCATGTCACCGCTTATGGCGCGAAACTTATCGCCGATCAATTAGCCGAGATCCTCGCGTCACCTAGGTAGCTTAGGGTCCGTCCACAAATAACGTCCCCGTTATTTGTGGTTACGGCCCTTTGTGCTACGTCCATATTTTGTAGAACTTATTTATTGGACGGGGCCTGTGTACAAGGCGGATGAGACCGAGAAAATTCAAGGTCTTCCCGTTTCCGAGGTGACTCCTTGGCTCGGAAAGGTGTCTCCTCGGAAACGGAGATTGTCTGCTACTTCACGCGGAAGGGAAACAAAAAAGACCCCGCAAGAGGTCTCCATCGTTCGTGTCATCGCCCGAACAATTTTTTGAACTCGGGAAGCAAGCTGTACTTCACGACCCATATCGCAGAGACGTAACCCATGCCGAGTGCTCCGCCGCGCAGATACGCTCCGAGCGGGATATCCGCCCCCATTGTCGCTCGGCCCCAGAAGTCCGTGAGATAGAGGATAGTGGAGATGAGCGCGATGCCTGCGAGGCCTCGCCTCATGAATGCGCTTTCCTCACCGGCGAAAAGCCAGCAGGCGACACCGACGAGCACGCCCATATGCGACGCATACATGTGCGCCAAGAGAATGTCGTTCCATGTCTCCGGTTGCCCTCTCGGCAGTATCCATCCGAGCCCCGCGCCGTAAATGAAAAGCGTGAGGAGTATGACCCATGGTGCGAACGGACGAAGCCACCCATCCCAGAATTTTTGCACGGAACCTCCCGATTGAAATGTTCTTCCGTGAGACTAGCACGGAGGCGGGAAACAGCAAATCGTCCCGCCACTTACTGGCGGACGCCATTCATCCCAACGGCACAGACCTTGGTATGAATGGCGTCACCTACACAGTGACGGCGGAGCCGTCTCCGCTTCCAGAAAAAACGCCCTGATGCCGCCCGCGAATGCCCCGTCGGCTTGCCGCGACAGTCGACGGGCGGTCGTTTTTACTTCCTCGTGAAATGTGACGCCTCGGTATAGAGGTCGTAGTTTGCCGTAAGTTCTTCGCCGGCTTTGATATTGCGGAGCGCAACAAAGCTTTCGCCTCCGTCTTTTGTCGTCATGTTGGGCGTGTCGGAATGATTCATATAGTAGGATTTGTCGACTGCGTCGATGCCGTAATCGGGGACATGGTAGACGCCCTTTTGGAGCGCACAGAAGTCGCGGATCATCCGCTTGGCTTCCTCGGGCGCGTCCGCCGCTTCAAGTTCCGCTTCACTCACTTCGATCGCGCTTCCGTACGGGTCGCAGCGCTTCATCGGGTCGACGCCTTTGGGTATCTCGCGGACGGCGAATATGCCGATGCCGTGCTTTCCCTTACCCAAGCGTGTGTAGACATCGCGGAGTGAGTGCAAGAATTGTTTTTTGTTCATACGATTTTTTGGCGTCGTGCGGCGATCTCGCTCCGTTCTTCACGGACTTGTCTCGAATGCTCCCGACACGAGAAGTACAATAGTGCACGAATATATTTCATTATGCAAATTGGGAGCCGTGCATACTCACGGCATCCGCAACTTTGTAGCCACACTACTGTGGGCAAAGTTGGGATATTTTGCTATGCTCCCACCACGATGTCAGGCCGAAATGTTATTCTTCGGTTCGAAGAGGTTTCTTTCGAGCACGGTCACAATAAGCCCATTTTACGGGATGTCAGTTTTACCGTACGTACCGGTGCGAAGACGACCGTCATGGGCCAGAATGGCGCCGGAAAAAGCACGCTTTTTGGGCTTATTACGGGCGAGTACAAGCCGGAAAGCGGGAATATCCATATCAGTGAGAGGGCCTCTATTGCCATTGCGCGGCAGGTCATCAAACGCTCGGAGCTCGACCTCACGGTGCGTGCGTTCTTCGAAAACTGTTTCGAAGAAAAGGTTTACGATATCGAGCCGAAGATCGCAAAAGTGCTCGACGTCGTGAATTTGCATGCCCCGCTCGACCGTATCGTCCGTTCTTTTTCGGGCGGACAGCAGGCGCGGCTCTTGCTTGCGGGCGCACTCATACAGGACCCCGATATCCTTCTCTTGGATGAGCCGACGAACAATCTCGACAAAGCGGGGATCGCGCATCTCACGCAATTCCTTATCGACTCGCAAAAAACGTGCGTCACCATCTCGCATGACGCGGATTTCCTGAACTCGTTCACCGACGGAGTACTCTACCTCGACCTGCACACGCTCGCGGTCGAGCAGTACGCGGGGAACTACTTTGACGCGCTTCGCGACATCACCGCACGAGTGGAAAGGGAGAACAGAAAGAATGCACAGCTGGCAAAGAAGATTCAAGAGAACAAAGACAAGGTGAACTATTTCGCGCAGAAAGGAGGGAATATGCGCAAACTTGCCGCACGCATGCGGGTCGAGATCGAAGAAATGGAGGAGGACAAGGTCGACGTGCGCCGCGAAGACAAGACCATTCGCCCTTTCGTCATTCCGGCACAGGAGGATCTCTCCGGCGATGTGCTCACGCTCTCCACGGTTGCGGTCGTCAAGAACCACAAGCCAAAAGAAAAGAAAGTGCATGTCGCCCTGCGGAAAAATAAGCACCTCCTGCTTTCGGGGCCGAACGGCATCGGCAAGTCGACATTGCTTGAATCGATCGCACGGGGTACGAACAAGGGAATGAAGTTGGGGAAAGGAGTCCGCATCGGCTACTACCGTCAGGACTTTTCAATGCTTAACTTCGAGCACACGGTCTACGACGAACTGAAGGCGGTCCTCCCTCGCGAGGACGAAGAAAAGATCCGCGCCACGGCGTCGGGATTCCTGCTTAATAGCGAGGTGATACGAACAAGGGTCGGCGACCTCTCGGAGGGTCAAAAGGGTCTTGTCGCGCTTGCACGGCTCGTCCTCCTTCGCCCCGGTCTCCTTATTTTGGATGAGCCGACGAACCACATCAATTTTCGGCACATTCCCGTCATTGCCAAAGCGCTTGGAGAGTATCGGGGCGCGATGATACTCGTCTCGCATGTACCGGAGTTCGTGAGGCAGGTACGTATCGACGAGGTCCTTGATCTTGAGCAGTAGTGTCAAGGTCCGATATCTTAGAACTGGAAATAGATAAATTCGCTCCCGCCCGATCCGCTTGCAAGAAGGATGAGGAGTCCGACGAAGGCGTAAGCGGACCATCGTGTGGCGTTGGTGCGGCCCACGAAATAGGCGAGCGCTTTGGGTTTGGTGCGCAAGGTTTCCACCGCCTCCATAAGGAAGAGCGCGAGGATGCATTCGACGAACCACATTCTGCCTTTGGTGAGCGTGAGCGAGTAGGCGTCCCACGAGGAGGGCGACATGTCGGAGAAAAGACCTCGGAGGATGTACAGCGCATCGTCGAGCGAATGTGCGCGGAAGAATATCCACGTGATATTGACGAGAAGGAAGGTGACAAGAACCGCGAGCGCGCTCCGAAGCTTGGGCGAACTGTCGAGGCGCGTCAATCGCGCGATGGTGTCCCGCCACTTTTGGAATGCGAGCGAGGAGACGAGATACACCCCATGAAGCGCTCCCCAGATAACGAAGGTCCAGTTCGCACCGTGCCAGAGACCGGAGACCAGAAAGACGATGAGGAGGTTCGCATACCAACGCGGTACCGAGACGCGGCTTCCACCGAGCGGGATGTAGAGGTAGTCGCGGAACCATGTGGAGAGCGAGATGTGCCAGCGTTTCCAGAACTCGGCGACCGAGCGGGAGGTGTAGGGACGATTGAAATTGAGCATGAGGCGGAAACCGAGGACGCGTGCGGCGCCGCGGGCGATGTCGGAGTAGCCGGAGAAGTCGCAGTAGATCTGGAAGGCGAAGAAGATGGTGGCGACCCAGTACGAGATGCCCGTGAAGTCGGCGGGGTTGTTGAAGACCACGTTCACTCCCGTGGCCAGTGTGTCGGCAACGACCACTTTTTTGAAGAAGCCCCAGAGCATAAGACGGAGCCCGTCGCCGATGCGGGCGAGATCGACGGTGTGCTCCTCACGGAACTGATGCAGCAGATTCTGCGGCCGCTCGATGGGACCGGCGACCAACTGGGGGAAGAACATGACATAGAGGGCGTAGATGCCGAAGTGCCGCTCGGGCTTCTGTACCCCCCGATACACCTCGATGGTGTAACTCATCGCTTGGAAGGTGTGGAAGGAGAGACCGACGGGAAGGACGATGGCAAGTGCCTCGATAGAGTAGTTCCAGTGGAGGAACTCCGCCAAAGCGTTCAGATTTGCGCCGAAGAAGTTGAAATACTTGAAGAAAGCAAGAAAACCGACATTAGTGACGATGGAGAGGATAAGGAGCCACTTTCGCCGCTTTCCCTCGCTCTCGGCGATGTAGATACCGGCAAAATAGTCGACGACGATGGTCGCGGCCAAGATGAGAATATAGGCCGGTATGAAGGCCATGTAAAAGACGCAACTGGCGAGG
>Ga0155709_140_pt1 | contig 45974 bp, 44 predicted proteins | sample RifCSPlowO2_01_FD_107366 | JGI IMG/M metagenome (GOLD analysis project Ga0155709, IMG submission 107366) | Candidatus Lloydbacteria bacterium RIFCSPLOWO2_01_FULL_54_18
AGTGGTTGCCGTCTCGGCGTGGGACGGCTTCCACCGAAGTCCGTTTAACTTGTAATACTAGACCTAAAAACAAAAACCCGCCCTTTGAGGGCGGATCTTTGCCTAAAGCACAATGCAAGGAACTATTGCTTCCTCCCCGTCTTGATCTCAGTGCGTACCTCACGAATGAAGTCTCCTGCGGCCTCTTTGCCGCCCAAACCAAAGGCGAGTCCGCCGGCAAGCGCAAGCATGGCAACGATTCCCGTGAAGAGAATGTTCATGAACTGGGGCGCAATACCGAGCTGGGAGAACGCGAACATAAGCGCGAAGATCCAAATCGACCAGCGCGTGATACCCCCAAGGAGGTGTGCCACGTGGGAGCCGACCGCCTGCGTTGCTCCGGCAACGAGCCCGCTTAGGATGTCCGCTGCGACCGAAGCGATGAAGAGGACCAGCATGGCCACAACCACGTTCGGGATATAGGTCAATACCTGGATCAGGAAGCCGTTCACCTCGGAAAGGCCGAGCACGTTGAAGGCAACAATCAGGAATACGATGATAAAGAAGAGTTTCGCAAGCCAGCCAAGGAAAGCACCGGCATTCAGGTGGTATCCCGCACGCTCGACGAACTTATCAACGCCCATCTTGGCAAGCCAAGTATCAACGCGAAGCGCGTCAACGATCTGGGCGATGACCCGTCCGACCGCCACACCAAAGATCCAGCCCACGACCACGAAAAGCAGGGCAACGATAAGTTTCGGGAGGAGTGCACCGACGCCTCCGGATACGTTATAGATCGAATGCGCAAGCTCATTTTGTAACATCTGCCACATAGAAATTAGCTAAAATAATGAATAATTGATTGACCAACCTAGGTCTTATTATATCAAAATGGGTATAAAACTGTGGAAAACTTACCCGAACCCTGTGGGTAACTTACCGAAAACTGTCCGAAAGCCGTATCGCTGGAGATATGGCTCAACAACAACATTTTTTGCTGTTTTTCTATTGACAATATTTGCAACTTGATGCACGACTCGGCGCTCGAGTTTTTTGCCGCGATTCCTAGAACAAGTTGAGTTTGTTGAGCACCACGAGGTGCGGGTAGTCGATGATGTCGCGGACGAATTTGTCGTAAATGCCGAAACGATATTCGAAGTCCGGCGTCTCCATCACGCCATAGGTGAGTTCCTTGCCGAGCTCGGCTTCAAGGCGGCGGAGTGAATTCTCAATGAGCGGCTTCTTCATTTTGTCGCCGACCAAAAGAATGTCGACGCGTGAATCTGCTTGATCAAGGAAGATGCCCGATACAATGATGAGCTTTAAGTTACCGCAATTGCGAAACCGTGCGGCGACATCCTCTTTGCCGAGTGCTATCTCCGTCACGAGGGCGCGAAGCGCCGCGAGGTACGGAAAACGCGAATCCATGCTGTACCCCGTCACTTTCTTTTTCTCAAGCTCGCCGCCCTTTCCGGATGACTTCGGGCGCATCTTGACCATCATGCGCGACTTGATGAGACTGACGCTCTCTAAAAGCGCGATCTCTTTCTTGAGTGTTGCGCCTAAGACCTTGCTCCGCTTTCCGATATCTCCAAGGTCGAACACATCTTCGGGGTTCATCAAAAAGAGACGCATCAGCTTTACGCGTTGAGGAGAGCCGAAAAGTTTCGCGAGGACGTCCATGCATGCCAATTTTACTACGTTGATGCTCCCCGCGCCAGAAGGTTTTGGGGACAAAAAAGCCGCACCGAACTCGGTGCGGCGGCGTCCCCTACCCTCCCCCTCATTTCGAGCGAAGGCCGGCGGCACGTTCCATCTCATCCATCTGCCGGTTCGCCTTCTCGGGCGTCATGCGGCACGTCGGGAGGATCTCGAGTTCGGCTATCTCGGGTACCTGAAACACGTAACCCATGTCGTCCTCGGTCTCGATATAGAGCGCGTCGCAGTCTTCCTCGTCGTGCTCGGGTGACCCCTTCGGGATGTAACTCTCGACCGAGCCGGTGAAATCGTCGCCGAATTCCTTCCGACGGACCCGCACTTCCTGCTTCTCCCAGACGAGTTCCGCGACTTCGCATTCGAGCAGTGCCCGAATTAGAGCTTCGCCCCTACAGACCTGTGGCTTGACCATACTTCTCTCCTTAGTGGTTGTGGATAGAGAACAAAACGTTCAAGAGTATCGACGGTCAGTGCTGTGCCGCAAAGAATGTCGGGAGCTCGCGGTTGTGTTTCGCCGTGTCGAGCTTGGAAGAGCGACAATACCCGTCCGACAGACCGGGACACTCGTCCTTATACAGCCGCTCCGTGCAATGAGCGCTCGTCGGCTCATCATTGCATCGCCCAACGCGCACGCGGGCGATAGGGATTACTTTCGCGTCCATATGTACTCCGACCTCTTGAACATCACGCTAGGTAACAACGTAACACAATGTTTTACCTTTGGCAAGAAATGCCAAAAAAATATCCGCCCTTTTCTCGGGCGGATACGGTACGAACAGAACATCACCGAATGGAGGCTCCAGCGCGATCCTCGGCTACTCTGCGGGGGGACCACCCCTTCTCAACACGCCTGATGGCCGCTTCGATCTCGTTGACGAGGATGCCGTGCCTCTCTGCAAGCGGAAGATAGACTCTGCGCGCGACCAGGACGATGCGTTCCTGCTTCTTCCGGTCGCACGCAAAGAGCGTCCGGAGATTGTGCAGCACATCGGGAAGTTTCACGACGAGTACGGCCTTCGGCGCACGGCGGAACCGGCTCTGGTACACCCGATCACGTTCTTCCTTACTGCGAAAGTGCGTTCTCGGGTCTTTGCTAACCCAGCCGGTGTAGTAGACGACCTTGGGGCCGAACTGCCTCTCGACGCGCTCGTGACTCCATCCGCGGATGTCCTCGACAACGTCGTGGAGCAACGCCGCCTTGATCTGGTCGGGGTCCTTGATACCCATGCAGGCGACTTGTATGAGCGCGACCGAACGACCGTGTCCGAATGCGGCTGTGCCATCCTCACGCCGGCGATTCTTACATGCCCGCCGCGAAACACGATATGCTTCTTCGATCTCGCGGTATTCCTCGTCGTGTTGGTCCAGAAATCTCCTGATATGCCGGAACAAGTCCCGTTTCGGTGAACGAGACGCGATCACCCTGTCAACTTTTGCAAGCACATGTACCTCACTCTCGAAGGGCAAACCTCTTCACAGGATACTAGCAGAAGGTGAAGTCGGAGTGAAGCGAACGAAGGCCGTCACCCTCGGGAGACAAAAAACACCCCCAACGGGGGTGTTTTTTGTCGTAAGTAGCACCGAGGTGGTAAATACTACTTGAGATTGACCTTTCCGCCCGCATCTTCGATGCGCTTCTTCAGCGCCTCGGCGTCGACCTTCTTCATGGCCTGCTTAATCATTGCCGGTGCACCGTCCACCATATCTTTCGCCTCCTTGAGTCCGAGGCCCAAGACCTCTTTGACGATCTTGATAATCTGGATTGGTGTCGCGCCTCCTGCCGCAAGTTCGACGTCGAACGAATCCTTCTCCTCCTCCGCCGGCGCCGCCGGCCCTGCGGGAGCGGCGACCGCCGCCGTCGCCGACACGCCCCACTTGCCTTCAAGAAGCTTCACCAATTCGTGGAGCTCGAGCAAGGTCAGCTTCTCTACGCCGGCAACGATATCCTTGAATTTTGCGGGAACTTCAACTGTTTTATTCTCTTCCATGGTAATTTGCTTAGTTTTTTAAGTGTTTCTCATTAATGCGAAGGTCAACATCTCTCTATGCCGTCGCAGGAGATCCCTCCATCTGCTTTGCTTTCATGTCGACCACGCGCACCACTTTCGCGATCGATTCGTTCAACATGCCGACGAACTGACCGAGGAGCACTTCGCGCGAAGGAATGACGGCCAAGCCGATGATCTCTTCCTTCGACATATAGACACCTTGAAAGACACCTCCGACGAGTGCAATCTTCTCCTTGTGCAATTTGGCGAACTCGTAGACGCCTTTCGCGGAAGCAATCGGGTCCTTCGACCACGCAAGTCCGAGCTCTCCTTCGAGTGCAGGCTGGGTGCCCTTGATCCCGAGCGCTCCTAATGCACGCTTCACCAAGGTCTTCTTCGCCACGTAATAACTCACGCCCGCCTCGCGCAGTTTCTTGCGAAACGCAGTCGTCTCGCCGACCGGAAGTCCGTGAAAGTTCACGAACACGAGCGTTTCGGCTGTTTGAAGACCCTTGTCGAGCTTCTCCAATATCTCTTTCTTTTTTGCTTTTGTGATTGCCATTTTTGGTCAGTCGCTAGTCCTTAGCCGCTAGTCCTTAGCAAGGAAGCGGCCGGAGACCAGAGACATTTTCGTGTAAATAAAAAATCGACCTTTCGCTAAGCAATAGTCGACATCAAGACCCGTGTACGGGCATGTGTATCGGCTTCGGCGGGTATTACGTCGGATTTCTCTCGACTTCCCACTGTCTCAAGCGTTATGGCAAGTATATCCGGCTATGCAAAAAGGTCAATGTCTGCTTGGCGGGGAACACCGCAAGAAAAAACCCTGCAGTGTCCGCACGCGGAACTACAGGGTGGGCCGCAAAGGGGGTTCCCTCTGTTGCTATGTACAAACGGAGCTTGAAAGCCACCCCAGAATAACGCCGGCGGTCGCCTCACAACCGGCCTCCATGATGCACGCATGTCCCAAGTGGTGGAGTGTGGCGAGCGGCGCATCATAGTATTCTGCGACCTCGTGCGCAATTTCCGGATGAATCACCCGGTCTTTCCCCGCCCCGACGACAAATATCGGGCACGTGATCATCTCGGGACGAACGGTGACCTCGCCGAGGAGCATTTCCTTGAGCGCAATCGGCGACTCAACGAACTGTTTGGCGACGAAGGTGTCGATCACCGCGGCACTTGCGATGGGGTCGACGAAGATCGACTCGATGAACTTCCTGCTTAACGGAATCGACTGGCCCATGATGAACACGCAAAACAGGGAGAGGATGTCTTCGGGTGCCGGGAGAAGTACGCCACCGGGGCGATAGGAGATTCCGTGAGGCGGCGCAGGTGTCACAAGCACAACGCCGGCGGTGGCGACGCTTTCCGCGATCTTTTGTGCGATAAGCCCGCCCATGCTGTGTCCGACAACGACCGGTGCGCTGTGACGCGGGAGAACAACATTCGTGAGAAAATGCTCCACGTCGAGGGCGTAGTCGTAGATACCCGCCGTACGAATACTCTCCCGCGACACACCGTGTCCGACCAAGTCCGGCGCGTAACACGGATAACCGCACGCCGCAAAATGCGGGAGCAGGCTGTCCCAATGCCACGCCGCACCTCCGGCACCGTGGATAAAGACGATCGGGGCGCGCTCTTTACCCAAAACAGGATCGGGATGTGCAAGGGAGAAATGATGGCCGGACCCTTCCTCGCGCACAACAACAGGAGACGGCAAATTCACCAAGGCCTCCTCTTTTTGAGAAGATCGACTCCGTACACACTAACACAAGAGACGAGAAGTACCAGTGTCAGATTAAAAATACAAGGTCGGACCTTGAAGAATCAATTCCTAAGGTCCGACCTTGTATTTTTCAGTCATTCGATGAAATTCGCGACGGCAATAACGGCAATGGATGCGGCAAGTATCCCGACGAACCCGAACGCGAGGCGGAAAAAGTTTTTATTGAAGAGATTCATCCCGTTAGAGATTATTCGGTTTTTTAAGATACATTTTGACGGTTTTTAGCACCGAAAACATCTGACGCATTGTGAAACTTTTGAGGCGGAAGTGCGGGGCGCACTTCCTATCTCTAACGGGATTCAGGCTACTACTAGTATAGCACCGCGAGAGCGCCTTCGTACAAAAAACCCGCATCATAGATGCGGGTGGGGCAGTCGCCCAATATCAGGGTGCCGGCGTTTTCATTCTCCGGAGGAACTCTTCATTGCTTTGCTCTTCTTTGCTCAACGGACGACTGCACTCTTTGTGTACGCCTTGAGGCGATGCAAAGATGCCGCGCTCGTGGTCAAAGACATGCGAGCTCTTCCAGTCGTAGCAGACGATCGGGGTACCGAATCCCTTCGTGCTTCCGTCGGTCGTGGAAGGTGCGTCGGCGGTGCGGTAGAGACACATCCGCAACTCGAGCGACCGGTTCAGCGCTTCCCCGGGGATACCGCGGAAATCTTTCGCGTTCGGGTCAGACGCACGAAATGCGGCTAAGGGGCTCGGGAAGTCGGTCACGAATCCGAACGGCACCGTCGGCTTTTCCTCGCCGAAAAGTTTCTCTTGCTTATCGGGTATCCACTTCGGGCGCGGATCGGACCATTGGAGTAAAAAATGCCGATCGCCGCTTTCGCCGTCCGCGGAATATGCCGGTTCTCGATCCATGCTGTCGACGGTCCAATCTCGGTGTACGAAGTGCGTACGCTCCCCGAGGTGGTCGCGGGCGATACTGAATCGCGTCGTGACCGTCCCGTCGGGGTTTCTCGTCGAATTCCACATGCACCCGCGGATGAACTGCACGAAGACATAGTTCCGAAGCGCGGCGACGGATTCCGTCTCGATACCGGCCATGAACATGGTGCTCCGTCCCAGAAAATCTCCCGGTATGCTGGGATCAATCGGAAACTCGTCGTCCTCAACGAAAAATATCACTTCTTTGAGATCGCAGTCTCCGCGCGCCGCACAACCCTCGCGCGGTATCACGAACCTTTTCTCGACGATAGAGAGCGGAACGACCTTGAGGCCGTACCGTTCGTGCTCGAGCCCTACGCGATGCCACGACTCGTGATGTGCACTCGACCCGCATGGCAAAAAGACGAGGGCTGAAAACACCGCCAGCTTGGCGTAGAGAGAAACATACTTCATGACAAACCTCCGCGCCCATCAAAGAGCATTCCTTCATCTATCTTTCACTGTACTCTCCCCGAAAAAATCAGGGCACATTGACAGTGCCCATCGGCGTTGCGCGACAAGAGCGCAAGTACGAGGTCGGACCTTGTACCGATAGACAACATAAATGTATCTATGCAAGTCCACTATTGTTAGTACGAGGTCGGACCTCGTACTTGTGGGCGAGTGCTATTCTGCGAGAAATTGCGCCATGAGGTTCTCCCCTTCTTCGCTCTCGTCACGGGAGGCGGGTCTTCCCGATTCCTCCTCCTCGTAGTTCATCCATTCATCGACAAGGTCCTCGAACTCCACCTTGCTGTTGAAATACCCCGGAAATTCCTTACTTCCGAGTATTGCACCCTCAGGTCGCTTTTTTCCGATAAGGTCGGTGTAGCTTGAATACTGATACCCCTTGAGGTACGCCTTCGCCTTTTCGTGGTCGCGCACACGCTTCTTTTCCCAGTCCGGATCGACAGACTTGACGGGGTTCAGATGAATGTAGGCAAAGAGATATTTGAGGTATTCGTCACGACTCACGTGCTGTGCCTTAAATATGCCCTGAAAGAGGTGGCCGACCCGATCGTATTTTTTGTTGAAATACATCGTGTATCCGGTCGTCAGTTTCCGCATAAACTCGGTTATTCCACCTTCTTTGGTCTCCTTGAGAAGGACGTGAAAATGGTTCGGCATCAGCACATACGCTCCGACTGCCGTCATTTTCTTCCCCATATCCTTACTGTACAAGGTCGGACCTTGTACTAGGCGGTAGATGATGGGTTTTTCGCCGTTACAGAGATAGAGGAGGCGCTGAAATCTCTTTCGGTCTTCTTCCGAGGTGAAAATATCCCTTTTTTCGACGCCGCGGTTGTATACATGGTAGTACTCCCCCGGCGCAAAGGTGATCTTCCTAATCATGAAGAGAGATTCTAGTACAAGGTCGGACCTCGTACTAGAAGACGCGGAGAAAAAGGTGTGTTCTCGTAAGCAGTCTAGTACGAGGTCGGACCTTGTACCAATAGGCAACGTAAATATTTTTATGCAAGTCCACCTTCGTTGGTACGAGGTCGGACCTCGTACCAACGGCGGGGGAAGTCTGGGTATAACAAAGTCACGAATCACTAAGTTTTCGCGACCCCCTCCTTACAGGAGCTGTACACCTTTTGGCTTTCGCGGACTCAATCTCAAAAGGTCTTGCGGTGCGGCACCTATGAATGGGTTCCCTTTCCGCACCTCACCTGCGGTCCTTCGGCAAGTTCAGGACATCGCTCCGACTGTTTTGTCTTACACAAAAAGCAAAGCAGTTTGCCTTTTGTGTAAGACAAAACCCCCTCTTGCGAGGGGGTTTTGTTTCTATCCTACGATATTCGACCTTCGGAGGATATAAGCACTGACTTTACTTCGTCAACGTCTGGTAGTCAGACGGGAGATTCTTCACCTTGTAATCACCCATCCAGTCGTTCGTTGTGTCAGAGTGCCCAACAATCGACTCATCAGACCAGACAAAGTTGTTGGTACTGACTCCAGACGCATTCGAGTAGGCCGCCTGTGCCGCATAGATCGCCGCGTAGGCAATATAGTGGCTTAGGCTTGCCGTCGTCGGGGAACCGGTGATCGTCGCCTTGACCACATAGGTCTTCGAGCCGCTGATCTCCTGATCGGCAGTCGATTCGAAGGTGATTGCACCAGCCTGGCTCGCAGTCAACGATCCGTTCGAGGTGATACTGGCAATTTGCGAACCAGAATCATCGAAGAGACCATAGGCCGTGACATAGTAGGTCGCACCCGTCGAACTGGTCGCAGTGGTGAGGATCAATTTCCTCCACGCAATCGTGCCTCCTGCGTCAGCCGTGATGGTGAACTTGGCCACCGTGACCGTTCCTGCCGCAAAGACCGTTGTCGGCAATGCAACATTCGTGATCGTCGGCTTCGTCTTGAAGACGTACGTGGCATTTCCTTGCTGTGCCGTGTTCTCCCAGAGCGTCGAGCCCGTCGAGTTCATGTACTTCGTACTCGAGAGCGCGACTGCAACATTCGACGAGGTCGTCGCGTAACCGGTACCGATGGTGCCGAGTTTCGCGTAGACATCGATGATCTTCGAGCCGTTGTAAGGAACGACGACCGAGAGACCCGTTGCTGTTGCCGCTGTGACGTTGACCGGGACGCGCTTCAATTCAGTTGCGCCGTCTTTGAAGACGAGCTCAACAATTGCCGCCGCACCAGCCGAACCGACCGTCACGCCGATCTCTTTCAACGTGAATGAATCGTTCAACGAATTGTACTTGAAGGATGCGATCTTCGGCTCGGAGTTGCCGACCACGTTCGCAATTCCCGGCGTCGACGCGTCAAGCGCCGTCGATAAGGTACCTGCGCCGACCGTGACGGTCTGACCCGCGACCTCCGCAGAGTTCGCCGAACTACCCGAGTTCACCGAGTTACCCTGTACCGTCAATTCGGTGATAATCGTTCGTGCACTGTCGATAGTCGAACCCAAGGTCGCGTAAACGGCGATGGGCATGTCGGAATTGACCGCCATCGTTTCGTTCAAGGACCATGTGTTCGAGCTCGTTGCTACCGTCGACTTGACCTGCGAGGTCTTGCCTCCGTAGACAATGTAGACATCCGTAATGAGCAGGACACTGGCCGAGGGAGCGGTATTCGTGAAGTCAAGCGCGAAGCCGGTGAGGTTCACCGCCTCCGTCGAGCCTGAAGTCAAGCGGAATTCGCCGATCTTGTAGGCCGTCTGGGGAACCGTAATCGTCTGGTTCGCAAACGCCGTATACTTCGCGAGCGTGAGCGTTCCTGCCGCAACCGTGAGTTGGTTGGCCGAGACCGCCGAGTTCGCAATGTAGGAGAGCGACGTCATGCGCTGGACGTTCGTCACACCAAGGACGAGATTCACCGTGAAGGTGTCGTTCGCGCTCATCTGGTTTGTGCCGTCGTTGTCGAAGACGTCACCACGCACTTCAAGCGTGACATCTTTGCCCGGTTCAAGCACAAGTGCTGAACCAAGATTGTACTGCGTGTAGTCCGCCGCACACGCACCAGCACTTGCGTCATCCGCACAGATGTCCGCCGTAGAGCCGATCTGGACACCATTCGCGAAGAGCGCGCCGTTGCGGAGCTTGGTCAAGTCTGTTGCAGCTATACCACCCGCTTCCGCAGCGTGAGGCGTGAATGAAACGCGAAGATATTCGACCTTCAACTTCTCGCCCTGTGCCTTCATCGTGAATTTGCCAAGCGTGATACCCGAGCCCTGATTCACGACGTTACCCGAAAGTGAGTCGGTCGCTTTCGCAATCGAGAGCGTGCCCTGATTGATTGTCTGAATGCCTGTCGTCATCGCCGAGAATGCGGCCGCGCCCACCACCGGAAGGACCGTGAAGCCCAGCTGGCTGTCCGCGATCTCGATGTCGCCGGCCTGGCGAAGCGAGAGCTGGAAGGTGCGGTTCGAACCGCCGACGATGTCCGCCAAGACCTTGAAGTCGCGACCACCTGACTTGAGTGTGATCGGTGTTGCAAAGGTCCATGTGACATAGCCGCCTGAATCAACCGTATCCACCGCTGTCCCGACCGCAACTCCGTCAATCAAAAGGCGGAAATTCTTCAAGTCGCCTGTTGAGATCGAGCCGATCTGGCGCAAACGGAAAGAAGACATGACCGCGTCGCGGTTGTTGATCGTGATGGTCTTCTGCCATGCGCGGAAGTCCGTCTGGGGATCCACGTTGGAATCCGCAGCCGGCTGAACCGTCACGTTGGTGAAGTCAACCGTCGTTGCACCGACAGGAAGCGCCGCGATCTCGTGCTGTGCGCCCGAGACCGGAAGGCCGCCGACCGTACCTGCGTCGGAGGTCACATCCGTCAGCATGATGCCGACATTCTGACCGTTCATGTCCGCCGCAATGTCCGCGCGGATCGCGAGGAGAACCGAGCCCCCTGCCGGAACCGTGACAAGACCTGCGCTGTCGTTGAAGTTCACAATGCTCTGCGCAACCGCCGCGGAATCCGTGAGGCGCGTTGAGCCGCTGTAGAGGTAGACATTCGTCAGCGTTGAATCAGACGAGATGCCTATTCTCTTGAACTTGAGCACGGTGATCTTTGCCGCCGCCGCGCTTGCGTTCGTCACCTTGAAGACCGCGAGTGTTGCGACTGCCTGACCCGTGATGAGCGTTCCTGAAGCAGGAGACGTGACATCAAGTGTCGCCGTGAGACCTCCCGAGGTCGTCGTCGTCTCTGCCGTTGCCGCGCAGGACAGACCCGTGACCGGACTGTAGCCGACATTCGTCGTGCAGCCCGTCGGAAGTGAGGTAACCGCACAAGACTGACCCGTCGTCGGGCTGAAGCCCGTCGTTCCCGTACAACCCGCAACCGTCGACGTTGTCGTCGTTGTGGTCGTTGTGGTCGTCGTTTCAGGAGTCGTCGTTGTCGTGGTGGTCGGAGCCGGAGTCATGGCGTTCATTGCCGCGCGCGACTTCGGACCGAAGTACCCGGCCGCGGGGCTGATGCCTTCCGCCGCCTGCCATGCCGCTACTGCCACCTTGGTCAAGTTGCCGAAGTATCCCATCGCGACGCCAGCCGGCATCGTGAGGAATCCTTTCGCAACGAGGATGGTCTGGAGCGCCGTCACATCATCGCCTTTCGATCCCACCGTGAGATCGACGCTGAAGACGTGCGCAGGAGCCGCGACCGGAGCGCTCGTTGCTCCCTGAAGGGCCTGCACCTGTGCCATGAGCGCGGCGATCTGGGCAGTGAGCTCTTCGACGGTGGCCGCCGAAGCGACCGCGGGGCCCATCATCATGAGCGCCGTCGCGAGACCCACAAACCCGGAAACGACTTTCGACGTTTTGGATTTTTTAAAATTCGTCATATTTAAGTCTACTTTGTTAATAATCGTTCGTTGCCGAACGTTAATAATTACTAATAATTCTCATAACTGATAATTCACAGTGAATTCGTTGCATTGAAGAAACGAATAGACAGTAATTCGTATTCCCCTCGACTTCCCGATCTGCCGAGATCGAAGCGGTCGGCGGGGATCACACATTCTGCTATTCAATTTTCAATGAACTATCCTTTGATGTTGGCCTTCCTCCATCCGCCTTAATTAACCGTTGTGGTTATTGGTGCAGATCGCATCGCGTTCCCGTACAAACATACAAAGACAGAAACGCTCCGCTCTTGAAAGCACAATATCATTATAGTATTTCTTGGTTTTCCCCGCCAATCGTCACAACGGCGTATGTGGATAACGTGTCAAGAATGGCGCAAATACGGCATATCTTGACAAATCCCCAAGAAAAATGAAATGGTCACCCCTTTGGCGGTGACTGGGGAATGATACCGCCATTGCCTTGGGGAGTCAATGGCGATGAACCACCAAAGGAGTCCGCCTGAGGCGGATCAAGGTTCCACCTTGGATGGCAGGGGGTGGGAGCTGGCTTTGCGTAGCCTCGTAGACGGCCAACTTCTCCAAGGTCTCACCTTAGATACAAAATCTCCAAGGAGAGACCTTGGGCCGTCATTGGGCGCAAGATGTGCCTTGTGTGTCCTTTATGCGGTATCGAAAAATACAAGGTCGGACCTTTGGGATTGATTCCTAAGGTCCGACCTTGTATTTTTAGAGGACATGAGTTCCGAGGTCTCACCTTTGCGTACTATTGGTTCTTTGCCCAAGGAGAGACCTTGGAACCCCTATTGGACACGCAGGGAGTATGTAGACCACCGGCGTTCGCCACGCTTTAAGAGCACACCTTCGGCAACCATGGAAAGAAGTTCGCGTTGAATGGTCTTCTCGCTCACTTGGGGAATGCTCTTGGTGATGTCCCTGACCGTAAGCGCCGGTTTCTGCTTGATCAGTGCAAGGATGATCTTTCTCCGGTCGTTCTTGTCGTTCTCCGCTCTTCCGGCTACGAGCACACCTCCGCCCTGCATCGGAAGGCGATTCGGCGGCACAAATATCGCCGTCGGGCGTGGTGCATTTGCGGGGAGTTGAGTATTCGCTACAGTACCCGCCGCCCTTTCTTCCTGTCTTCCCGTTTGCGGAGCTTGTTTTTCAACCCTCTCTCCGACCACCTTTGCGCTTACTTGCTGTGTCTCGACCGGTACGGCTAATACGAACGGGGCGCGCGGTGCGGGGGTCGGTTGACTCTCCGGCCTCTCCGTCTTCGCCGGTGCGACCACTTCTTTCACGGGAGGTCGTTCAATCGTCCTCTCTGTGACAGGCTCCGCGGCCCTTTGGATGAATACAGTGCTTTCTCTTGACGATGACTCCGTCAACGGCTCCTCTTCGCGTGAAATATCAAAAAATGCTTCGGAGAATATCGACTTGCTTTTCTCATGGACACGGCCCCACTCCCCGTCGATACTGTCCTTGAGCGCAAGGTACTCCTTCTTCAACATCGAAGAGTTCATTTCGCTCATGAGCCGAGCCGACTGCGCAACGTCGAGAAAGGCGATCGTCTTTTCTATCTTTTTCATGATATTCCGGAGCATGCTCATTTTTTCGCTCAGTGAAAGAGCGGACGTTATCGTGATGTCCGAAAGAAGGTCGACGCCAATCTCTCGCGTCTTCCATTTAAGCGGCTCGCGCTCCGACATGATGTCCGTAACAAGATAGAGCGCAGTGGTCAACTTTTCCGCCTTGCGCATCACGTAATCGAAACCCTGTTGTGGTGACGGTTTTTTTTGAGTCAGTGTGCCCGAAAAACCTTGAGTAGACTGACTCATGCTTGTTTGTTTCACAAATCCCGTTTGAGGCTGTGCGGAAGGCGTCGCGCGGTGTTCGTTGTTGACGACGCTCTGTCCTTGAGAAAACTGACGGCTCTCTCCTTGTAAACTTTTTTGGTTGTCCTTTTGCTGTTCCATGCCGTTAAATAATGTCTTTTATGTGTCCTTTTATAATACTGACTTTATGGAAAAAGTCAATACTCCGCCTTTTTCCTTAACGTGTCCGCTACAAACCAATTCGCTGTCCATGATACTCACCAATAAAAAAATGTCCAATAAGGGGGTGCTCGGACTATACCCTTGCGGGGCACATTCGTCCTTTCCTGCGAAGGACGAAACCGTCCTCGGCGCGTTCTCGTCAAGTGGAATGACTTGACGAGACCAAGCAACGCGCCTGTGGAGTCCCCAAAAAGGCATCGCCCTCGCTCGAGAGAGTCTCCAAAATACAAGGTCCGACCTTGGGGATAAATTCTTAAGGTCGGACCTTGTATTTTTACCTCCACGCAAGAGTTCCAAGGTCTCACCTTAAATACAAAATTCCCAAGGAGAGACCTTGGAACTCGGTTTCCACCACGTGCCCACAGTCAGCACGGGGGTGCAAACTCAAAAGTGCGTCGGGGACGGGGTTCTGCGTGATAATATAGAGCAATCGCGACATAACGCTCATGAGTAAAAAAACAAAAAAACGGAACGGTGAAGAACGCGTGCGGGAAACACATCGCGGTGCCACGCGCTTCGGTTTTTGGTCAACACTCCGCGAGGAAACGCGGGGTTCGATTACCGGCATCGCATGCGTTATCATCGCGCTCATCTTTCTCCTTGCGGCGAAGGGGGCAGGCGGCTACCTCGGAGAAAAGATCTACGCCGGAGCGCACTTTCTTTTCGGACTCGGCTACTACGTCATCCCGCTCCTTTTCTTTCTCCTCTCCATCAACTTCTTTCGCGCCGGAGGACGTCACCTGACCGGACCCGCATTGGTCGCCGGTCCGTTCTTCATACTCTCGACCTTGGGACTTCTTGCGCTCTTCGACCGCGCAAGCGCAACAGACGGGCTCGGGGGATTCGTCGGCTACTACAGCATGCTTCCGGTAGTGTCCTTATTCGCACCGCTCGCGACGGGGTTCATTCTCGTCGCCGTGCTTATCATCGCGATACTCATCCTCTTCGACACGCCGCTTCGTCTCGGCTTCGTCTTTGCGTTCTTTAAATTCTTGAGACGCAAAGACCAGCGTGAGTTCACGATACGAAAAGATGCGGACGAGGACGCGGGAGCCGAGGAGGACGGTCTCGACCTTGACGAAGAGGCGGAGGAAGAAGCGGAACCCGCCGAACATGAAGAAAAGAAGGGGGCGGAAAAAACGGAAAAGGAAGAGCATGCGGAAGAGGTGCTTCCTTCGGAGCATTTCGTCGCCCCGCATGAAAAGAAATCGCGAAACACCGTGGCGCCTTTTCGCTTCAACTCGACGCTGCACTCGGCGTATACTCCTCCCCCGCTTTCGCTTCTGGCGGGAGACAAAGGCAAACCCGGATTCGGCGACATCAAGGCGAACGCGAACATCATCAAGCGTACGTTCCAAAACTTCGGCATTCACGTCGAGATGGACGAGGTCGCCGTGGGACCCTCGATTACCCGATACGCGGTCAAGCCCGCCGAGGGGATCCGTATCGCGAAGATCGTTACTCTCCAACACGATCTTGAGCTCGCGCTCGCGGCGGCTCCTATTCGGATCGAGGCGCCGATCCCCGGCAAGTCGCTCGTCGGAATTGAAATGCCCAACTCGGTGAAGTCGACCGTGGGCCTCGGAACCCTTCTCGGAGAGGCTTCGTGGGCTGCGAACCCTAATCCCCTCTTCGTGCCCTTGGGAAAAGGCATTTCTGGGGCCGTGCAATTCATGAATATCGGAAAGATGCCCCACGTCTTGGTCGCAGGCGCAACAGGGTCGGGAAAGTCGGTCTCCATGCATACGATGATTACCTCGCTCCTCTATCGGAATTCTCCCGAGCAGATGCGCCTCATCATGATCGACCCCAAACGCGTCGAACTCACCTCATACAATGGCATCCCCCACCTCCTCACTCCCGTCATTACTGACGCGAAAAAGGCGATCCTTACGCTTAAATGGGCGGCCAAAGAGATGGACCGTCGGTATGACGTGCTAGAGGAGGAGAAGTGCCGCGACATCGAGTCCTACCACAAGAGCGTTCTCCGGCCGGCCTTGGAACGATATGAGAAGCAGAAAGCCGACGGGGAGATCGACGAGGACGAGGAAACGGAGCTTCCCGAGCTCATGCCGTACATCGTCGTCATCATCGACGAGCTGGCGGACATCATGGTCGCTTACCCGCGCGAGCTTGAAGGAGCCATCGTCCGCTTGGCGCAAATGAGCCGCGCCGTCGGTATCCACCTCATTCTTTCCACGCAACGCCCGTCGGTCGACATCATCACCGGTCTCATCAAGGCCAACATTCCCGCGCGTATCGCCCTTCAGGTCGCCTCGCAGATCGACTCGCGTACTATATTAGACATGTCGGGAGCGGAGAATCTCCTCGGCGCCGGCGACATGCTCTTTCTTTCCGCCGAAATGCCGAAGCCGATCCGCCTGCAATCGGCCTTTATCTCGGAGGCGGAGGTGAAAAGCGTCGTCAAATTCCTCAAGGAACATTATGACGGGACCTTGGGAGATGAGCTTAATCTCACCAATACGGAAAACAAGAATGCATTCTTCGGTGGTATTCCCGAAGAGGCACTGACGGAAGGAGGAGGCGAGGACGACGACGAGAAGTACGAGGAGGCAAAAGAACTGGTGATCTCGAGTGGAAAAGCCTCAACCTCTTTCCTCCAGCGGCGACTTGGCTTGGGCTACGCCCGTGCGGCACGCATGATGGATATTCTCGAAGAGCGCGGTATCGTGGGGCCGGGGAGCGGCGCAAAGCCCCGCGATGTGCTCGTCAAAGAGGGCGACGTCCTAGGTTTCGGCCATGAGGAGAAGGGTCTCTAGTACGAGGTCGGACCTTGTACTGAAAAAAGGCTTATTCCTGCGATACAAGGTCGGACCTCGTACTGTTGGTCTAGCCTCTTGCGTAAATTAAATCATGTGGTCTTTTGGTACAAGGTCGGACCTTGTATTGCTCTCCACTCTACGGGGTGTATATATAGGTGAATGCATTTGGGGCAGAAAAAACTTTTTGCCGCGCTTTCGGTCGGCATTTTCGTCGGGGTCATCATCTTCTACAGTTACCTCCAGTCGCGCGCGATCATCGCGGGGCCCAAGATCATCGTTGACTGGCCGAAATCGGGATCTGTTGCGACAACATCGCTTGTCACCGTCCTTGGCACCATAGCCCATGCGAACGAAGTCACTCTCCAGGGCCGCCCCATCTTCATCGACCTTGACGGTCGTTTCTCCGAACAATTGTTGCTCATGGAGGGCTATAATATAATTGAGCTCACGGCAAAAGATATCGAGGGGCGCATGGATAAAAAAACGATAGAGTTGGTATATGGGGATGGCATCTAGTTTCATGAATCCAAGGGCAGCCCTTGGGGCAAGATTCTTAAGGGCTGCCCTTGGATTCATTGGTATTTTATTTTTTACTATTTAAACACTTAACGTATGGCGGGATTTGTAAAAAAGGAAAAGAAGGCGGGAAAGACCGAAGCGGAACGCTCCGGCACTGCAGGGATCGATGCGACAATCAAGTCGATCCAGACGAAGTTCGGCGAGAATGCCATTATGAAATTGGGCGACGCGCCAAAAGTAGACGTGGATGCGGTCCCTACGGGCTCTATCGGACTCGACCATGCGCTTGGGATCGGCGGACTTCCCCGTGGCCGTATCATCGAGATATTTGGGCCGGAGTCTTCGGGGAAAACGACTCTCGCACTCCATGTTGTCGCAGAAGCACAGAAAAAAGGCGGTGTTGCGGCGTTCATTGATGCGGAACACGGACTAGATCCAGATTACGCCAAGAAGCTCGGCGTGAAGATCGACCAGCTACTTCTTTCACAACCGGACACCGGTGAGCAGGCGCTCGAGATTGTCGAGTCGCTCGTGCGATCGGGAACGATTGACGTTATCGTCGTGGACTCCGTCGCGGCACTCACTCCGAAAGACGAGATCGAGGGCGATATGGGTGCGCAACACGTGGGGAAACAAGCGCGGCTCATGTCACAGGCGCTTCGAAAATTGACCGCGATCGTTGCCAAGACAAAGACCATCGTTATTTTCATTAACCAGATCCGCATGCAGATCGGGGTCATGTTCGGCAATCCCGAAACGACTCCGGGAGGGAAAGCGCTCAAGTTCTACACATCGGTACGCATCGATATCCGGAAGATCGCCCAGATCAAGAAGGGCGACGACGTGATAGGAAGTCGCACACGCGCAAAAGTCGTGAAGAATAAGGTCGCACCACCTTTCAAACAAGCGGAATTTGATCTGGTCTACAACGAAGGAATCTCCCGCGAAAGTGAAATGCTTGCATTCGGCGAGAAATATCAGATTCTTCAAAAGTCGGGAAGCGCCTATACTTACACATCGGGAGAAAAGGGTGCCGAGGCGATTAAGCTCGGCCGTGGTTATGATTCCGCGCGCGTCTTCCTCAAAGAAAACAAATCAGTAGCGAAAGAGATCTTGAAGCAGATCGAGAAAAAACTCCGTGAGGATGAAACTTTCGGCACCGGCGGGGGTGAGTCGGGGAATTCGGCGGAATAAACTTGTCCGTAAACAAAAAATCTCCTTTCGACGGGAGATTTTTTGTACTTAAATATGACCAATTCTTTTCGACCTGCGTACAAGGTGGAGGACGGCCAACTTCTCCAAGGTTTCACCTTTCAAAGCCAAGGAGAAACCTTAGGCCGTCTTCCGCCTTGTACTCCCCGTTATTACAACCATGCCTCCTTCTTGCGAAAAAGCATGTCTGCGACGGCCCATACGGCAAGCCATGCGACCGAAGAGAGGAGAACGAGGGTCATGGGATGAGTGTGGTACATCGCGACTTTGACGAACTGCATTCCCGCGGAAACGTTGTACAACGCCGGCATGTTCGCGAAGACATTCGCATAGGACACATACTCCATCGAGCGCACAATGAGGAGCGCCGCGATGAGCGCCTTCAGGGTCGTCGGGTGAAGCAGAAGACGGATGGACCAAATGAGATAGATCCGGCGCATGATGCGCTTGGTCAACTGTCGGTCGCGTTGTGTAAGGGGTTGTGTCATAAACTTTATTGTGTGGGTACGTATATATCGTTGTTAACTAACCACTTTGTTGGTTTGTAGCATTCCGAGGTCTCACCTTTGCGTAAAGCCCCAAGGAGAGACCTCGAAATGCTACCGTTACGCGCTTTTTTGTCGAGCAACGGGAGAAACCTTAGGCCGTCTCCGTAAACTTACTAATTCTTAAGGTCCGACCTTGTACTGATCCTTATGCGCCTTTTTCGTCGAGTAACCTTTCAAATTCTCTCTTTGCACGATAGATCTTGGTCTTCACCGCAGAAACCGTCGTCCCTTCCATTTCCGCGATCTCCTTTTGGGAATATTCCTCGAGGAAATGCAATTTAAGCGGACGGGCGAGTTGCTGGGGCATCTGGGAGAGGAATGAGGCGACATAATCGCGCATCGTTTCCTCTTCCGAACGATTGACCGGATCGGCAAAGGTCTCGTAAAACTCGGGGTCGAGCTCGATGTGCGCCGCTCCCCTCTTCTTCAACCGTTGATAGTGCGAAAAGGTTGTATTCACCAATATCTTGTATCCCCACGACTTGAACGAGGCCCCAACTTGGGGCTCAAAACGACGGGCGTTAAAGTATATCTTGGTGAATGTCTCCTGTACGATGTCCTCGGCCTCCTCACGGGTATGAATGATGCTTTCCGCCTTCCGCAGAAAGGCTTCCTGATATCTCCCGACGAGAACCGCAAAAAGACCCGGGTGTTTGAGTGAGCGTTTGAGGACGACTTCGTCCGGAAGTTCTTCCGCCTGCTGTTCGTTTTCGTCGAGTAACATGGCTACAGTATAGTGACTGACGCACAAAAAGCAAAACCGGTGATAGGGCGCGCCGCTCGCCGCTTAAAAGCGATCCCGCTACCCCGCATCAGTCATCGGCAAATGCGCAGACACATTTTTTGTCGTCGCATATACAATCGAGTCCCCATTCGCGCAAAAGTTCCAACACGCCTTTCTCAATGAGCACCTCCGGCTCCCAACCAAGGAGCTCCTTTGCCCGCGAGCGGTCGGCGCGCGCATGGCGGGGTTCGAGGCGGGCGGGGACGTACTCCACTTCCCCTCCGACAAGCTCGGCGATGCGGTTGACCGTCATATTTCGACCCGCACCGACGTTGATCACTTCACCCGCACCGACATTCCCACTCTCCGCGGCCAAGATATTCGCACGGACAACGTCGCGCACGTGAGTAAAATCCCGAGTCTGCTCTCCGTCTCCGGTAACGGTCAACACCTGTCCGTCTTTGCGTTGCTGGAGAAATTTGGCAATGACCAGCGCGTAGGGGCCCGTCGGATCGAGCCGCGAGCCGTAAACGTTGAAGTACCGGAGCGAGACCGCCGGAAGCCCGTACACGACCGAGAAGACCCTTGCGTAATGTTCACCGACATATTTATGCAATCCGTAAGGGGAAATGGGACGAGCGTGCATTTCCTCGCGAAAAGGCACCTCCTGTTGCTCGCCGTATGCCGAACCCGACGCCGAATAGACAAAACGTTTGACGCCGGCGTCTTTGGCCGCAAGTAACACGTTTAGTGTTCCGCCGATGTTGACGGCATCCGCCTCTTCGGGGTTGTCGATCGAAAATTGTACCCGCGGAAGCGCCGCAAGATGAAAAACATAGTCGGCACCTTTCATGATCGGCGACAGGGCCTCCTTGTCTCGTATGTCCACCTGATGAAACTCCGCTTTGGGGTTCACCTGCTCTTTCTTGCCGGCGGCAAGGTTGTCGATGACGCGTACATCGTACCCGCGCTGAATAAGCTCGTCGACGAGATGGGAGCCGATAAAACCGGCACCACCGGTCACCACAGCACATTTTCCTTCATTTGCCATACGGGAATAATAACCCATTCAAGAGAAAAAGGTAGCGACCGAGCGAGAGCGAGGGAGTATGGATTACAGCGGTGCAAATATGCGGGGGCGTGCTTTGTCCGGAAGGTCAAATGTGCAATGCGGGTGTATATCCTTGGACATGCCCCTCGCAATGCCTCGGGACTTCTTGTTTTCTAGCTCGCTTCGCTCACAAGAAAACAATGTCGCTCGACAAACTCTCCAATATGGCTTACCATACTCGGATTATGGCAATGCTCGACTATAACGAAGTGACGCCGCACAAATTCATTTTGCGTGACGGCGAACCCTATGAAGTGCTCACACACTGGGTCTTTCGCAAGCAACAGCGCAAGCCGGTGAATCAGACAAAGCTCAAGAATCTTATCAGTGGAAAGGTCGTTGAGATTACCTTCCACCAAAACGAAAAGGTACAAGAAGCGGACATGGGTGCGCGCAAGATCAAATACCTCTATACCAATCGCGGCGAAAGTTGGTTCTGTGACCCGGAAAACCCAGGTGACCGCTTCCAGCTCGATGCGGACGTCGTCGGCGACGCGCTTCGGTTCGTCAAAACGAACTCCATCATCGACGGCGTCACATTTGAAGACGACATCATCAGTATTCGTCCGCCCGTCAAAGTAGAGCTCAAAGTGACCGAGGCGGCACCGGCCGTGCGAGGAAATACGTCGGGGAACGCGCTCAAGATCGTTACCATCGAGACGGGAGCAACGGTCTCCGTCCCCATGTTCATCAACGAGGGCGACATTGTCCGCGTGAACACCGACACCGGTGAATACGCCGAGCGGGTGGAGAAGGCCTAAAAAATACAAGGAGAGACCTTAAGAATCAACCCCAAGGTCTCACCTTGTATTTTTTACGCGGCAATATACGGAAGGAGAGCCATGAAGCGCGCGCGCTTCACCGCAAGCGCAAGCATGCGCTGTTCCTTTGCCGAAAGGTTGGAGCGCCGCTTCCCCGAGATTTGTCCGTTGGGGTTCAAAAACATGCGGATCAGGTCGAGATCTTTGTAGTCGACGTATTTGATGTTGTTTGCCGACAAATAACCTTGTTCTTTCTTCATATTGATTATGTTGGTTAACTTTCAGAACTTCTGATATCGGCGCACTTCGGGCTTGTCGGTGCTCACCCCTCGGAGCAGTACCCAAGTACAGATCCGAGGGGATTGCGCCCCTGCCGCACCCGAATTGCATCCAATATCAAAAGTTCGAGATTAATTTGCGTTTGGTCTTCGAATCTTAAATTAAAACGGGATGTCGTCAGGATTAATATCTTCTTCGGGATACTCAATTGTCTGCATTTCTTCCTTCGGTGCTTCGGACTTCCCTTTTGCAGGAGATGCAGCGCCGCTTGAACCTCCGAACGCCGACGCTCCACCCGCCTTGGGGCCGAACTGGAAGTTCTCGACGACGATTTCCGTCCGATACTGCTTCTTCCCCTCTTTATCGTCCCAACTGCGCGTCTGGATGCGTCCGTCGACGAAGAGTGGCGACCCTTTTCGGCAATATTGGTGGAGCAATTCAGCGGCTTTGCCGAACGCAACAACATTGTGAAAGTCGACGGACTCCTGCTTGACGCCATTCTTATCCTTCCACGTGCGATTCGTTGCAACGCCGAAGGAGGTGACCGATGCGCCAGAAGGGAGTGCCTTCATTTCCGGATCACGCGTCAGGTTGCCGTAGATCAATGCTTTGTTGATATACATCCCATTAGAAGTAGGACGCGGACGCAAAGACCCCGCGGCATACTCGACTAACGCTCATAATATCCGACGATTGGGACAAAAAAGTGTTTTGCATAATGCGTCCGCGACTTCTAACGGGATAAATGGTGAATATTACGAGATGACCAATTCTTCGATCGTCTTGTCGAGCTCCTCTTCGGACATTGCCGGCTTTTCGGGGGCCGACTCCTTGGTACGAACAACCTCTTCGGCGCGTTTCTGCGTGAGCACCTTCTTGGGTGCCATGGTGTTCTCGCGGACCGTTTGCACCAAGATGAAGCGGAGAATGTAGTCGTCTTTCTTGAGCGTCGCATCAAGCACCTTTGCACCCTTCGGCTCCATGTCGAATTTCATCCAACCGAAATAAGCGCTGTGGTGAGTCGCGCGTTTATTTGCGCTTACTTTGACTATCGGATAGGCAAGATCGATATGTTTGGGGTATTCGTCGGCGATCATCCGGCCTCCCGCGGCCTCAACCGCATCGCGCACGGCGGTCACGCGAATACCTAAATCCTCCTCGGCGATCGTCGGGCTGATATGAAATCCGACCTCGTATACCCGAGGCAAGGGGGCAAAGTTTTCCAGCTCGTTTTCCATCCCGTTAGAAATTATTCGTGTTAATAACGATTGCCGTGTAAATATTCACCATTTATAGAGTTACGTCACCCACAGTACCGTTTGGGGAGCGGAAGTGCACCACGTACTTCCTTCTCTAACGGGATCCATGATGGGTGCCATACTAACAAAAGGACGTAATATGTCCAGTGTCTTGACAAATTTTTGTATTTGTGTAGTTTTGGAACAAGACAATCCCTCGTGTGCGTGACGGTTCCACCTGAAGTCAAGGTTGCCATAGGAACACCAATCGTGCCGGTAGTAAAACCGTGAGGCTACATAAGAACATTGTGGCCGCGCGTAGTGGATCTATAGCACCGGACTGGCGCAGGATGGCACCTGCAAGCTCTCCCGTGTTGGCCTCACTACGCTTATACGAGATGTGATTGTCACCCATTTTTCTCCCCGGCTTCGGTCGGGGACCTTTTTTATCCAAAAAATTGCCGTCGAGCATTTTCTGCAAGCGCCTCGCTTACAACCTTTTCGTCTTCCCCACGGATACGCGCGATGGCCTTTACCGTCTCGACGACGAACGCCGGCTCGTTGCGCTTGCCGCGATGGGGCGCCGGCGCAACGTAGGGTGCGTCGGTTTCCGACATCACACGATCAAGCGGAATATATTTCACCACCTCGTCATAATCGTGCGTAAAGGTCAAAACGCCAGTGAACGACATGGTGAACCCGAGGTCGAGAAATTGTTTTGCGATATCGGTGTTTCCGACGAAAAAATGTATGTTGCCGCGCGCCTTCGGATGTCGCTTGAGCGTGGCGAGAATGTCCTCATACGCGTCCATCGTGCCGGCAGTCGGACGACCGTGAATCATGAGGGGCTTGTCGACTTTTTCCGCAATGACGATTTGGCGATCGAAGAGGTTGTGCTGGCGGCGTTTTTCTTTATCAAAATCCAAGAAGACACCTTTCAAAGCCAAGGAGTCACCTTGGATTTTACCTCGGGCGCTTTGGCGGCTTCGAACTTCGGGCCAGTAGTAATCAAGGCCACACTCACCTATCGCAACGACCTTCGGATGTTTCGCGTGTTTCGCGTACCACGCATCATCAAATATCTCCTCATGCTTGTCGGTCGGATGCTGGCCGATGGTCGCCCACAAATCATCGTGCCCTTCCGCGAGCGCAATCGCTCGCTCGGACATTTCACGGTCGGTACCGACAACAATCGACGCAACGCCTGCTTCGCGCATGCGCACCAAAGTCTCCGGCAAGTCGGCCGCATACCGCTTGTCATTCAGGTGTGAGTGAATGTCGACATATCGAAACATCATCACAGAATACTGGTCGACGCTGAAAAAAACAAACGCGAGGTATAAAAAACCCGGCAACATATCGTGCCGGACGTTCGTCAGTTACTTTCCTTGAACTGTCACGGATCGTTCCCTGTTCAACTCCTCGACGGCCAAGTCGACGCGCTCGCGGATGAACCGGGAGATCCGCTCCGCTTTTTCGTGCTCGTCTTCGTACACGGGCCAAAGCCTAATCGCAGACTCCCATGCGCCTGTCCAGTCGGGGGAACGAGTGTACGGCAGAGTGTTGTCCTTTCGGAAATCGGCAGCATAACATTGCAGTCCGCCCGCTCGCGAGTGGGCCTGCTCCCCATTCGTCCAGAGAACGAACCAGTGGTCACCCCTGTCTTCGGCACCCACCCAACCGTGGTGTTTTTTTCTCGGGATGAACCCGAGCCATGTGCCCCGCGAGATCGCCGGTGCCGACTTGCCAAGCTCGGCCAGCATTGCAAGCTTTTCACGAAAGTCCACGAATCCTCCGTTACGCTATTTCTGGAACCTAGAATAACACCGCGAAGCAGAGGTGTCAACTAAACGACAAATTTTTTCTTTTCCTCGACGAATCGCTTTTTAAGCGGCGTGGCGAGTGAAAAATCATCTGTTCGTTTCGGGTCTGCCGTAAGCGCAGCCAAGCCCTCTACCTCGTGGCGCGGAACGAGGTGCCAATGGACGTCACACACTTCGTCCATATACAAAAGGTAGACCTTGGAAACGGCAAGAACGCTCATGAGCGCATTGCGGGTAGCATCCACCATGTCCATCAGGTACTCGAAATCGCCCCGTGGAAGGAGGTGTATGTCGGAGACGCCACCCTTCCACACAACGACCGTATGCCCGAGTGACATCGGAAAACTTGCAAGCGCGACATAAAGTCGGTCGTCTTCGTACACCACAGACTCCGGCGGCGGCGTAAGGAGACGTTCGAGTGTTTTGTTTTTCATGTTGGGGAAAGTGGGGGCCAAAACATCATCACTAAATACCAAGGAGAGACCTTAAATACAAGTACCAAGGGTCTCACCTTGGACATCCGATACTAGGGCAATCGGGCAAACAAAGGCTTCTCGGGCATTTTGTTTTCGCGAATGAGACGCCCTATCTCTTCCGCAGTGCGCGGGAGGAACGGCTTGAGTGCTTGTGCAATCGACAACAAATTGTTCAAAAGATATGCAACGTTCTCTTTTGCTCGCACAGGATCGGTTTTGATCTTTTTGAACGGCTCTTCACGCTGAATAAACGCGTCGAGCATGCCGATCCCATTCGACCAGATCTCTCCGATAGCCTTATGCAAGTCAAATTGCTCACATGCCCCAGACACAACGGCAGATTTTTGTGTTTCGACGGTTGCATCACCAGGATAATCCGTGTAAACCACCGCGTAACTCGTTGCCATCTTCATAATGCGGCTCGTCAGGTTGCCGAGGCCGTTCTGAAGATGCGCGGCGTAACTCGCTTTGATCGACTCCATCGTGAGATCGCCGTCCTCAAATGAGGGGATGTCGTGGAGGAGCACGAAGCGAAGCACATCATCGGGAAACGGCGTCACATCCTTGAAGGCATCGATCACGTCGAAAGGATTCAGGACGTTCCCGAGGGACTTCGACATCTTCTGTCCGCCAGCGGAGTTGATGAAGCCGTTGATGACGATGTGCTCTGAATTCGGAAGGTCTGCCGACATGAGCATGGCCTGCCACATCGCTGACTGCTGGCGGTTGTTGTCCTTCCCGCAATACTGGATGACCGGCCACCACTTCGTGAACTTCGCCATGTCCTTCGGCCAGCCGATAGCGGAAACATAGTTCACCAAGGCGTCAAACCACACGTACATCACCTGATCGGGGTCGCCGGGGACCGGTACTCCCCAAGGCATCTTCGTCTTTAGCCGCGAAATGCTGAAGTCCTCAAGACCCCGACCGACGAAGGCGCGCATCTCGTTGAAGCGAAAATCAGGAATGACGAAATCGGGGTGGTCGTCGTAGAACTTCTTCAGCTTCTCGGTGTAGTTCGAGAACCGGAAGAAATAGTTCTCCTCCTCGCGAAACTCGAGCTCGCGGTTGGGGTGGATGGGACAACGACCGTTCTCGAGTTCGGAGTCGGTCTTCTCGAGCTCGCATCCGACGCAATACTTCACGCTGTAGAGTTTTTTATAGATATCTCCTTTCGCTTCGCACTTCTTCCAGAATTCCTCGGCCGCAGCGACATGGTCCTTGTCCGTCGTACGGATGAAGTTGAACGTGATGCCGGGGATATTCGCGGCGAGCCCCAGCGCCGGAGCGAGCGCGCGGAAGCGTTCGGCCAACTTGTCCGTATATACCTCTGGGTCGACCCCCTCATTCGTGGCGGCTTCGTAGATCTTCGCGCCGTGTTCGTCGGTGCCGGTGTTGAAGTACACCTCATGTCCCGCGAGACGGTAGTATCTGGCGAGCGCGTCGGCACGGATTATCTCCATCGCGAAACCGACATGCGGGTCGGCATTCACGTAGGGGAGGGTCGTCGTGATGTAAATAGGCTTTTTGTCTACCATGTGGTTTCAAAGTACAAGGTCGAACCTTAAGAATCAATCCCCAAGGTTCGACTTCCCGAGTATTAGTTGTCTTCGTAAATTCTGCGTTCCTTCGCCACATCATTCAAGAATTCCATCAAGACCGCGGTCAGGGGAACCGCAAGGAGGATGCCGAGGAATCCCGCCACCTTCCAGCCCACCACCAAGGCGAGAATGACCAGCACCGGCGGGATCCCGATCACCTTGCGCACCACCAAGGGGTAGATGAGGTGGCTCTCGAACTGCTGAATGATGAAGTAAAAAAGCGCGATGAAAAGGGCGGCGGTGAGGCCGGGGTCGACTCCGCGAATACCCTCGGTGAAAGCGATCGCCACACCGGGGACGGCGGCTAAGATCGGGCCGAACACGGGAATGATCTCGAAGATCATCATGAGAAAAGCCAGAAAGAGCGCCGAGGACACGCCGAGCACCGAGAGACCGAGGAATGCGAGTACGCCGACCAAAACCCCGAGCAAGAGTTGCCCCTGAAACCAGAGGCCGATCTTCGCCTGCGAGCGCTTCCAGAGGTCGACAATATAGCCGCGTGACTTCGTCGGAGAGACGAGGCGCAGGAAATTCTCGATTCCGCGTTCTTGTGCCGCAAGGTAGAACGAAAGCACGATGATCAGCACGAACGAGAGGAACCCGCCGAAGAATACACTCGCTCCGTGCACGGCACCGCCTTCTTCGATGCTATTTTTTATAAGGTCAAGTACATTTGCGCCATCACGAAGGCCTTGTTCGACCCCGACAACGCGCGGTAAAATGGCGCTTCCTCCCGCCGCCTGCGATACAACGCCTTCCTCCTGAAGCGGGTCCCAAAGGCTCCCGATATCGAGATACTGCGGCGCAACACGTGCGAGGCGCGATACGTCATCCAATATTGCCGGCACGAAAAAGTAGATCACTCCGGCCAGAAACGCTCCGCCGAAAAGGTATACCATCACGAGGGCCAAGAGGCGCGGCGGACCCTTGGAAACAATGAAACGCACCAACGGTTCTATGGCAGATGCAAGCACTATGGCACTCAAGACGACTAATATGATATCGCGCAGAAACCACGCAAGCGCAAAGAGCGTAACGATGATAATCGTTCGTACGATAGTTCCCGAAGAGATCTCGAGCTCGACCTCGTTATCCCCTTCGCCCTTCATCCCATTAGAGGTCATAAGTTTGGATAAGCAGTATTCCGTGGTTTATTAATGCGGGGCGTGTGTTGTGCGCAATGAAATGTCTGGCCTGGAAGCGCGCGACGCATTTCCTATCTCCGGCGGAATTCATCTTCCCACCATAACACAAGAATCGATTTGTTTCAAAAAAAATGCGACAACGCACTGACTCCGATACAAGGCGGAAGACGCCCAACTTCTCCAAGGTCTCACCTTTCAAGGCCAAGGAGAGACCTTAGGTCGTCTTCCGCCTTGTATAAGCAACTTAAGCCTTGAGCAGTGCGCGGAAACGCTTTTCATCTTTCGCGGGACCGATCATTGCGAGGTTCAAGTGCTTCGTCACAAAGATCACTCGCGCGACACGCATGATATCCTCCGCCGTCACAGCACGCATCCGCGCAATGACCTCTTCCGGCGTCAGCAACTTCTTTCGTATTATCTCTTGGAAACCGTAGAACTCCGATATTTCGTCGGACGATTCGAGCCCGAGCACAAGCCTGCCCGCGAGCATGTCCTTTACCTTTTTGAGTTCTTCGTCGCCGACCATACTCCGCTTGAGGTCTCCGAACTCGGCCAGTATGGCGGTGACCGCCTCGGCGGCGCGCTCATTCACCACTCCGGCAGACGCCGAAAATATGCCGTGATCCGTGAATGACTCATTCGACGCGTGCACGTAGTAACCAAGCCCCATCTCGGTGCGCACTTTCTGAAAAAGACGGGAGCTCATTCCAGAGCCGAGGACGGCGGCCATGACGCCGAGCACGGGATAATCACGGTCGGGGACCGGAAAGCTTCGTACGCCGAGCACCAAATGCGTCTGGTCGGATGCCTTATGCTCCAATAGTACGCTGGGCCTTGTCTGCGTATCGAGGACGTTTTTCTTGCTGCGCTTCCTCCCGCGTTTCAGGTGTCCGAACTGCCGCTTGATGAGTTCGGTCATCCGCGCTTCATCGAACTTGCCCGCAACGACCACAATTGACGCCTCCGGCAGATAGTGGAGTTTCCGATACGCCAGAAAATCCTCGCGGGTGAACGTCGTCACCAATTCCTTCGGCCCTGCGATCTCCCAGCCCGCCGGTTGGTCGCCGTAGAGGAGTTTCATGAATAAATGTCCCACCTTGCGCATGGGGACATCCTCGTACATGTTGATCTCGCCCACGATCGCACCTTTTTCCTGCTCGATATCGCTCTGGTTGAAGAGTGAATTCGCATAGATGTCGGAGAGGAGATCTATCGTCTGAGGGAGGTAGCTCGCGGCGGTCTTCACGTAATAGCCTGTGTATTCGTGGCCGGTGAACGCGTTGAAGTCGGCGCCGAGCGAGTCGAGTTCGCGCGCGATCACGGCTTGCGTAGGGCGATGCGTCGTCCCCTTGAAACACATGTGCTCAAGGAAATGCGAGATGCCGTTCTTCTCCTTTGTCTCATACTTCGAGCCGGCCTCAACCAAGACGAGCGCGGTCGCCGTCCGCTGTTCGGGCATAGGAATGAGGAGCACACGCAATCCGTTCGGGAGTTTTTTTATCCTCGGCTTCTTCATCCCGTTAGAAATTGTCTCGAACAAAATAGAAAATATTCCATATTTCCGTCGAGATACTGCTTCGATTAAGTCGGGTAATTTGTTTTGTTACTTCGCACATAACGACTCTATGAGAGAGATAACTTCTTGCGGGACGCGACTTCTAACGGGATTCATGTCGTTTGGAGCGTGCGCGGCGTGAGATGCGGCGCAAGAATGCGCAGTGCGGACGCACAGTTCTCCTCGATCGTACCTTCCGCATCAAGCCGATAGACCGGCCGGAGCTCCTTGTATGCGTCATGATACGAAAGGAATTCTTCGGAAAGCGAATTGAGATATTCGCGGTCGAGTTCGCTCCACTCCCCAAGCGTCGAACGATTGCGCTTCGCGATGCGCTCGACGACGACCTCAATCGGCGCATGAATGATGATGTGCACATCGGGGAGACGCTTGGGAAGACGGTCAAAGAGTGAGCGGAAAAGCTCGCGCGCATGACGGTCAAGGAGGACATTCGAGTACGCAATAATGTCCGACCAGCCGCGGTCGGAAATATACACGGCACGCGGATCCGCCATCTGCGCTTCTTTGAGTATCATCTGCCGGACAAACCACAGTTGTGTTTTGAGTGCCTCCGCACTTTTTCCCAAGACAGGCGGTGGAACAATGTCGTCGATGACCTCGGAGAGCAATACGCCGTCGAGATGCCTTGCGAGTTCGCGCGCTATGGTCGTTTTTCCTATGCCATGAACCCCGCTTAAGACGATATACATCTTTCAACTCTAGCACAATTACCAGTACACAAAAACTTATCGCTTCAGAGTACTGAGGCAGGGGGCGGCCAACTTCTCCAAGGTCTCATCCGCCTGAGGCGAATGAGACCTTGGGCCGTCTTCCTCCTTGTGCATTTTATGATTTCCGATAAAGCAACGCGGCGCCAAAGTAGGTGAGGGCGGTCGCACCCGAAAGGAGTATAAGCCCCAGACGGAGTGCGGGCGCCCCCTCGCCGACAAAAACGATAACGATCGCGAATACTGCGAGGGAAATAATCCGCCAGACACCGAGCGCGACGTCGCGAAAGATCATCGTCGCAAAGAAGTCTCTCCCCTTCCGCCCGAGCGTTTCCATGGTCTCAAGGTCAATCACATGTGCGGAAACGCGCTGGAGGGGCTTCAGTATCACCATGCCAAGCGAGAAAAGAATGAACGCCGCGAAGTTGAACTGAAACGCAAAGTAGAGCATGAACGCCGCCGAAAGCGCCGACGTCACGAGAAGAAAATCGAGACGGTTCCCGCTGTGGCGGCGGCGCGCAAGGAACATGAGCACAACAGCGGAGACCACGGCGAATATCGTCGTAAAAATGCCGACATTGGTCTCGCTCCCGAGAAATACTATCGCGGCGATCGGAAGAACGACCCTTGAGAAAGCGAAGGTTGCCGATCCGGCGAAGAGGTAGACTTGCGCATGACGATTTTTCCGGTCGTGCAGGAAATGTCGAAGATCGCCACCGTCGATCGGCAGAGGATGGTATGCGCGGATGTACCGCAGGAACGGGAGTCCGGCAAGGTAACACAGCGGCGCGACAACGAAAAGCAGTGTGAATGCGCCCAAGTGAAAGACCTTCTCCGAAAGGATAATGAGCACCGTGGCCAATGCGGGGGCAATGAGGTCGACGACCTGATCGCCCGCACCCAAAACGGAAGAGTAATAATCGCGCTCGGCATTTTGCGTTTCAGTAAGTTCAAAGGTGTGAAGCGTGACCCAATAGACGCCGAGGCCGAAGCCGTTCGCAAGCATGAACAAGAGCGCGTCCCGCTCCGTCGGGTTCCCGTACAAAAAGAGAAAACTTGCTGAAAGAGCAAAAAAACCGGCGATATACCCCCACTTTATGTTGAAGCGGAGCCACGAGGCAACGGCGCCCACAAGACTGAAGCCGACGGCACAGCCCGCAAAATAGAGCATCATGGCGACGATATTGAACGTCACGCTCCCGAAGCGTTGGTAAAGGAATATCTGCACGAATATGCTCGTCAACGCAGAAACGAACGAGTAGATCCACGCAAGGTAGACCATCGCCTTGACCGGCGGGCGTAAAGCATGAAAATGCGCAAGCTGGGTCCCAAACATGCGCCCATCTTAGCACACGCTCAACTTACCCGATCTTTGAAAGAAGATCTGCAATCGCAATACGTTCTTGCTTCCCGGTATCGCGGTCGCGCAATGTCACGGTGTCCTTGAGTTCAGGTTTCTCTCCGAGCGTATCAAAATCAACGGTCACGCAATGCGGGGTGCCGATCTCGTCCTGACGGCGGTAGCGCTTCCCGATGTTGCCGTTGTCATCGAACATGGCGTTCCCAAACTGTTTTTTAATCCCGACATAGACTTCGCGCGCCTTGGAAACGAGTTCGGGTCTATTCTTGAGGAGCGGAAAGACCGCGACACGCACCGGCGCAAGTTCCGGCTTGAGTTTAAGGAACACGCGCTTTTCTCCGCCCATTTCGTCTTCGGTATACGCATCGCAAAGGAGTGCGAGGAAAAGACGGCCGACACCACCCGAGGACTCGATGATGTGCGGGACAAACCGCTCATTTTTTTCGTCGTCAAAATACTCCAGTGCCTTACCGGAACCTTTTGCGTGCTGGGTCAAATCGTAATCTCCGCGAGCGTGAACACCTTCCATCTCATCGAAACCCCACGGATACTTATACTCGATGTCGTAAGCTTCTTTTGCGTAAAAAACAAGTTTCTCATGCTTTTTCCATCGAAGATTCTCCGGCTTGATACCGAGACCAAGGATCGCGTTCATGCGGTGGGCGCGCAACCGCTCATACTCCGCCATCTCCTCCTCGGGGCGTACAAAATACTGCATTTCCATTTGCTCAAACTCCCGACCACGAAAAAGAAACTGTCGCGGGGAAATTTCGTTCCGAAATGCTTTTCCTATTTGCGCAATCCCAAAAGGAAGCTTGGGGTGCTGTGAATCAAGAACGTTCTTAAAGTTCACATAAATACCCTGGCACGTTTCGCCTCGGAGGTACGCGGGAGCAGAGTTGTTATTCGTGAAGTCACCCAGGTTGCTTTTGACGAGGAGATTGAATTTTCTTACCGAAGTAAAACTCTGTTTGCCGCAGGCGGGACACTTGAGCTTCGCCCGGTGTTCGGAAAAAATCCTGTTGATCTCCTCTTCATCCATCTTTTCATCGGCGACGACCCCAATGTCCTCGAGCATCTTATCCGCACGACTTCGAGTGTTGCACTCTTTACACTCCACCAACGGATCAGAAAACCCCTTCGTGTGTCCGCTCGCTTCCCATATTTTTGGGTTCATGAAAATGGCTGAATCCAAACCAAAAATGTCTTCCCGCTCATAGACCGTCGTCTTCCACCAGTCATCCTTGATATTTTTTTCAAACTCAACACCAAGCGGGCCGAAGTCGTAAACACCAGCAAACCCTCCGTATATCTCTGACGACGGATAGACAAATCCGCGGCGCTTCGCGAGCGCGATGATCGACTCCATTGTTCCTCCAGTTTCAGCCATGGTCATCTTATGCTACAGAATTCTCTATGAATAGAAAAGTGTGTGCTCTTTCCCGTACATTGCCCGCACCGGACGAACCACCTTACGGAGTGGGGGTAAAAAACACCGCAAACACTACTGTGTAACGGTCCCGCTGTCGCCCGTCGCCCTTGGATCGGTGGAGAGGTTCGTGTTGACATCATCCTTTTCCTGCTTCAACAAGACGCCGGTGAAGGTGTCACTGCCCGTGAATGTCGTTCCAGTGATTAGGGGCGGAACGATATCCAACTGCGAGTAGCTCGGCGTAAGAACAACTTGGAATGCGACCTCCCGCGGGGGCTTCCCGACTCCCGTTCCAGCGGGAATCTCTCCCGGAGACCAGATAATCTCGTTGGTGTTGCGATTGTAGACCACACTCTCACTCGACGGCGAAACGGACCCGTACCATTTCATGTAGATCGGGAGGACGGCGCGCACCTCGGCATTCGTGAGCGTATTCGACGTGTTCACGATACTCCAAATGATTGTGTAGGTCGTTTCCTGTTCCACGCGGGGCGGTATCGGGCCGGAGTTCACGAAGGGGCCGACATAGTACACCGCGCGTGACGCGAACTGCGCCTCCGAAGACACGCGCACACTCTGGATCATGACTGATTTGATCTCTTCGGGCACGCCGGTCTCCGATAAGCGGTCCCCACGGACCGTTACTTCCGCAGTAATGGTCGGATTGACGAGAAGCTGATTACCGGTCACCGGCGGAAGCGGCTGAAAAGAGAACCCGACCGCTCCACTCTCGCCCGCCTCCAAGACCGCAAGTGCTGTGTTGCCGCGTGATTCCCAGATGATCGTGTCGTCGGACGAACGGTAGAATCCCCCGTTCTCCGCTTTGATCGTCGTGCGGTTCAGTGCAACGCCGCGCAATTTGACCTCGATCTGCGCTCTCTCGACCTTGGAGTCGAGGTTGTTCCGCCACGCGATTGCCCCGCTCACCGCTTTCCCAAACGACACGGGAACGTCGCCGGCCGGCTTGCCGTTGAGCGAGAGTTTTATTCCGATGAACGAGCGGGTCAACTTGACCGCCGAGACCACTTTGCTATAGAGCGTATTGATGTCGCGGGCGGTCTGATCGCTTCCGACGCCGACGGACGTGTGAAAGACCTTTTCCTGCGCGTCCTCTCCTGACAATACTCCGGAGATCTTCGCGGTGAACTTGCCCGAGGGAGCGAGCGTGCCCACGCGCCAGATATTGGCGCCGAAGTCGGGTTTCGGCTCTGCAGAGGAATAGGAAAAGCCGACCGGATACTCGATCTTGATGAAGACGTCCCGAAGCGGGATCACGGTATTCGAGAGTGCCGAGATTGCAAGCTCGAGCGACTGGCCGGCGTTGATCTCTTTGAGGACATTCACCGTGAGGTTGATCGGGGCCGAGAGCATGCGTATCGATCGGCCCTCTTTTTTGGTAAAGACCGAATTGATGCCGGCAAAGCGGAATTCAAGGTTCGCGCTGATCTCCTTTTCCATATTTTCTTCTCCGAGAAAGATGGCCGTCGTCCGGTAGTCGATGACCTCGCCCGCTTTGACGGTACCAAGGATCTTCTTCTCGTCGACAAGATCTTTGTCGACACTCTCGCTTGAACGCGTCCCCGACGGGAAGACGACCGCAAGCGCCGCGTATTCGAGCGGAACGCGATTGTTGTTCGTCACGTGAACGACGATCTCGGTCGGAATACCCGGTGTCGCACCGACGGGGAGGTCGAGCGCAATCTTGATATTCTTCTCGGAGGGACGGGCGAACGGGTCGAAATATTGATACAAAAGATATCCGCCGGAAGAAAGAAGGGTGAGCACGGCGACGATGACGATCCATTTGAGCGCGCCGATGCGGCCCTTTTTCGGAACATCATCCGCAACTTTTTGTTCGATCTTTTCCTCCGCCCAGTTGCCGGCGATGTGAACTTCGGAGGGCGTCAACTGCGCCTCGCGTTCTTTTTTTAGAGCGTTCGGATCAGGGCTATATAAGCCGCGCTTGATCCGTTCGACACGACTGCGATCGTATTCAGTATCCATAAAAGTAGAGGCAAGATTTAAGAAATAAGATTTAAGATTTTAAGATGCTGACCCGTATTCTTCAATCCTAAATCTTATATCCTCAATATGTGCAGATAAACACGCGTCTTTTTTATTATACCACGATTCGGCATCAAAGATGGGAGGACTGGAGCGCGTGATTCACCCCCTTCAGCAACTCTTCCCGCAAGGGCGGTATCGCACGGAGCGTTTCGAGAGAATACGCCGGTATGCGAAAGAGCGGCGCAAAACGGTCGGCCTCTTTCCAATAACCGAGGAGAGCGACGAGTCTCACCACCAGCAGGAGTTCGGCGTCGGGAAGCACATGCTTCTCCTCGATGTCATCGAGAAAGGAAAGGCCGAGGAGTATGTCCTCGAAGAGTTCCGCATGCCGTTCTTCGCCTTGGATCAACCGACGGACAAGGAGGGTAAGCTCCGCGGCGATCCGCCGCTTTGCGCTGTCCTCCCAAAGAGAACGAAAGGAGGAAATGGGGCGAGCGGAGATGAGCCGCCACCCGCTCTTCCCTTCCACGAGGTCGATCTCCGCATGCGCAAAGGTCTGGAGCGCATAGCGCAGGCGTGATCGCGTTTCACGAACGCTTTTTGCCCGCGCGGAAACGAGTCCGAGGTCGCGCGTATAGCAGTGGAACAGTCGGTCACCTTCGCCCACCGGCCGCGCGGAAAGCACCAAGGCTTCGGTGTGGTAGACGTGGTAGGACATGAGTACCAGTATAACGTACAAGGCGGGAGTACAAGGCGAAAAACGTCCAATTTCCCAAGGTCTCACCTTAAAATCCCAACTCTCAAAGGAGAGACCTTGGGCCGTCTTCCGCCTTGTATTTGTGTCATCGGGAAAGCAGCGGGGGAAAACTACACTTTCGCGATGCGCAACTCCTCGCCGAAGTTGTGTGTCGTCGCTCCGACGGCGCCAAAGAGTTCTTTCGCATACTTCTCGACGATCGGCGCCGAATCCTTGGTGAGCGTGAGCGTGATGCGGTCATCGGGGTGAAGGTCGGAGCGCTTCCGCAACTCCTGTACCGAGCGGATGAGATCGCGCAGTTTTCCTTCTTCTTCCAATTCCGGCGTGATCGCCGTGTCGAGCGCCACCTCGTCGGCACCCAAGGCGCCCCAAATGACCGCTTTCACATTCACTTCGTCACGGATGATCCCCTCAAGATGTTCTTTCAACTCGGGGGCAGAGCGCGAGTCGTGGTTGACGGAAAGCGATGCAAGCGGCTGGCGAACCTTGAGCGCGTTCTTTGCGCGGATCTCAAGCGCAAGTGAGACGATGCGGCGCACTTCCGCCATGTCACCGAGTATGGCCTGCGCCGAAACGCCCATGACGGGCCATGCTTCAAGGTGAACGCTTGCTTTTTTCTCCGCGATCGGCAGGCGCCGGTAGAGGTCGTCCGCCAAAAACGGCATGAACGGCGCCAAGAGCTTCGCACATTGGAGCAGTATCCATCCCGTCGTTTCCTCGGCACTCTCGCGCACCGCTTTGTCCTCCGACTTGAAGCGCTCGCGCGAACGGCGCAGATACCACGTCGAAAGATCGTCAATAAGGGGTATGACGGCGCGGGTCGCTTTGTCGAGCTCGTGGGTGTCGAGGTGGTGCGTCACTTCGGCGTGCGTCTCCTGCCAGCGCGCTACGATCCATCGGTCGAGGATGTCGGTGCTCTCCGGCGGCTCACGGTGGATGGGGTCCTTCTCGGCGTACATTTCGTAGAACGAACGGACATTGTCGAGACGCAGTGTGATCTTTTTGAAGATCTCATCAACGCCGGCGACGGAGAACATGAGCTCCTCCCCGCGCACGACCGGTGAGTTCACCATATAGAAGCGGACCGCGTCCGCGCCGTACTTCGCGGCGAGCTCCATCGGATCGGCATAGTTCTTGAGCTTTTTCGACATCTTCTGTCCGTCTTCCCCGAGAATAAGCCCCGTCGCAATGACGCTCTTGAAGGCCGACTTGTCGAAGAGCGCAACGGAAAGAATGAGCATCGTATAGAACCACCCGCGCGTCTGGTCCACCGCCTCCGCGATGAAATGGGCGGGGAAGTTCTTCATGAAAAGCTTGCCCTCCGGCGTCGTCTCGTCTCCCATGTAGTGGAACTGCGCGAACGGCATCGCCCCCGACTCGAACCAACAGTCGAACACATCGGGGATACGCTCCATCGTTCCTTTGCAAGAGGAGCACGGATAGTCCATGCGGTCGACGAACGGTCGGTGAAAATCGAGTTCGTATCGGTCGTTGTGCGGGATCGGCGCGAAATCAAGTGCGCGCACTTCCGCGAAGCCGATGTAGTCGTCGCCCGCTTTCGCGCGCAGTGCGACCGCGCCCTCGTTCGTAGCGCCGGAGGCGACCGCATCGAGGAGCCAGGCGTCGTATTCGTGCGTGACGATGAGAATCTTCTTGCCTCTATACTTCCGGTCGATCTCATAGAGAAACTCGCCGACGCGCGTTTTCATCGTCTGAAGCGTGATGCCGTTGGGAGTCGGTTTGACGAATTTTTCCTCTATCGAGGTGAAATAGTCGCGGTAATTTTCGATGGAGGTTCCGCTGAAATCGCCCATATCCGTCTCGGTGATGCGCGAATCGTCTATGACGGACTCTGCTGTAATGCCCAGTTCGCCCGCAACGATCGCCGCCGTTTCCTTTGTGCGCAAAATGGGCGATGCAATGATAAGGTCGAGACCCTTTCCTTTGAATTTTCCGGCGGCCAACTTTGCCTGCGCCCGTCCCGCTTCGGTCAGAGCAAATCGCTCTTCAGTCTTTGAGCTCACGATGTTCTTCGTGTTCGTCTCGGACTCGCCGTGGCGCATGACGAAGTAGGTGTTGCCCGAGGCCGTCTTCGCGCGGAGTTCCGACAAGGAACCCAGCGACTCGATATAGGCGCAGGTGTTGCACTTCCACGCGGGGATCGGCGCGCCCCAGAAACGGGAGCGGGAGATCGCCCAGTCGCGCGCGCCTTCGAGCCACTTCCCGAACCGCCCTTCGCGCACGCTCTCGGGCACCCAATTGACCTCGCTGTTCACGGCAAGGAGGCGCGGTTTTAGTTTCGTGACGTTCACGAACCACGACGATGCGGCGTAATTCAAAAGGGGCCAATCACAGCGCCAGCAATGCGGGTAGCTGTGCGTGATATTTTCTTTTGCAAAAAAATTTCCGTGTTCCTCGAGGTATCGGCGCACGGCGATATCTGCCCCCAAACGCTCTTTGTCGTTGTCGGACTTCGGTTTGACGTACATTCCGGCAAGCGCCTTCACCTCCGGTCGCACTTTTCCGTCCATGCCGACATGCTGAACGAACGGGAGCCTCTCCTTCTTGCCGAGCTCCATATCGTCCTCGCCAAACGCCGGCGCGATATGGACAATGCCGGTACCGCTTTCCGTCGTCACAAAATCCGCCGCGTAGACCTTCCAGCCGCGCTCGCGGTTCTCTAATTTTTCGTTCTTCGCGTAATCGTCAAAGACGGGTTTGTACTTTTTGCCGACGAGATCTTTGCCCTTCATTTCCTTCACAACCTCATATTTTTTATCTCCAAAGACCACAAGCCGCTCTTTCGCAAGAATACAGTATTCATCTTTGGCAACTGCTGGTTTTGGTAATTTTCCATCACTTTTTATTTGTTCAAACTCGAGTCCGGAGATAGATATGGTTTTTATTTTGACATACTCAATATCCTCCCCCACCGCGAGGGCAACATTTCCGGGAAGTGTCCACGGTGTCGTCGTCCACGCGAGGAGGTAGGTCTTTGGTCTACCGAGGTCCGACCTTAAAGCAGTTTCCCCAAGGTCGGACCTCGGTGAGTCGTCAATAAGTTCGAACTTCACATAAACGGAAATATCTTTAACGTCCTTGTATCCCTGCGCGACTTCGGAGGCGGCAAGCGTCGTCTCACAGCGCGGACAGATATGCATCGACTTGTAACCCTCGTAGATGAGCTTCTTGTCGTAGAGCGTTTTGAACGCCCACCAGATGCTCTCGGTGTACGACGAGTCCATCGTCTTGTAGGCGTGCTCCATGTCGACCCATCGCCCCATGCGCGGCACGATGGTCCGCCATTCTTTGTCATAAAGCATTACGCTCTCACGCGCCTTCTCGTTGAATTTCTCGATGCCGTACGCTTCGATATCCTTCTTCTGCTTCAGGCCGAGCTCTTTCTCGATAATGTTCTCGACGGGAAGTCCGTGGCAATCCCAGCCCCACTGACGCCGAACATAACGCCCGCGCATCGTCTGATAGCGTGGAATGATGTCTTTGATCGTCCCCTGAAGGAGGTGCCCGTGGTGCGGAAGTCCCGTCGCGAACGGCGGACCGTCGTAGAAAATGTACGGCTCCTTGCCTTCCGTCTGTTTGAGCGACTGCTCAAAAATGGCGTTTTCCTTCCAAAAACGAAGCACCGCCTCTTCGCGGTCGCCGATCCCATTAGAGGCAGATCGCGGTCGCACATCCTCACGTGCGCTCTCTTCTTTTGGACTATCGTTTGTTTCTTTTCTCATAAATTCAACCCCGAACAGCGACCGCGGCCTCTAACGGGACAAGTAGTCTCCTCTTTTTTGCTTCCCTCCTCGGGCATAATACGGCCATCATAACACATTTTTTGAGAGTTTCCAGAATGCGCGGAAAAAGAAAAGCGCGAGAGTACTCGCGCTGTGTCCTTACTAAGTGTCCGACTTTTTGGTGCTGTAGCTCGTCCCGCAACCGCACGACAACAACCGCTCCGAGCGGACGATCAGGCGCCGATTCAGCCCGTCAACCTCTAGGTCGAGCGTCCCGCCGGAAAGTTCCTGGTGCTCCTTCAAGTTCGCGATCGCAACGAGACCGTGGTCGTGAAGCACCGAGTCGTCCCACGTCACCATCGCGCCGGGAGTTATCGCGAGTTTCTTGTCGCCGCACCCTTTCGTCGTCGTGAATGAAATACGCACGGGCTTGTCCTTGTCGACCGGAGAGAGTGAGCCGAGAATGTACTTCGCTGCCGTTTCCGTCACCTGAAACATCGTTTCCTCCTTTTGCTCCAACGGCCATTCTATACAAACACACAAAAAAGAAAAGCCCCGTAACGGGCCTGCACCGAGTGCGAGCCTACTACGGGATACCGAGAGTGCGGCGGTCACTCCAGCGGGGTGACCTTTTGCTTCCCCGAACGAATGGCGAGTTTGCCGCTCTCAAGATCGACGACAGGATGCCTGAAGCGGGAGCGCTGGTTCGAAAGCATGAACGCGCGGAAGCCGTCCGAAGCGAGCCACCGATCAATCACCGTCTTCTCCTCGTCGTTCCACGGATGGAAATGCCCCAGCACTTCATGTTGAGGGAGGATAAGCCAGTGGGGCGAATCCGGTCCGCTCACATCGAGGAAGTAGTAGAGTCGGTGGTTGTTGTTCCGCCGAAGCAACACTTCGCACGCGCAAAGCGTGACCGGAACGAGCGACTGCTCGCCTAAGAGACGGCCCACTCGGCGGCCTTTGCGCGAAGCGCTCCCTCGAACACCTCGAGCGGTCCGCTGTTGTCAATGACGAGATGCGCATGCGGTTTGAGCAAACGAATTTGCTGTTCCGCTTCCGCATTACGTAATTCCATGAAACGCTCGAATGACATTTCGGCGTCGCCCACGTTCTCGTTCCGCTTCACCATGCGCTGATGCGCCACGACGGGATCGATCTCGACGTACACGAGGCGGAATTCCTGCGTCGCGAGCAAGGTGCCGATGTCGACGACACGGCGGATGCCCTCGATGATGGCGAGCGGGCTTTCCGTCTCCGCGGAGCGGATGCGCGTAATGACCGTCTGTTCGAGAATGTTCTCGGCAAAAATGGCTCGAAGTGCGGTCGAAAGGCCCTGCAAGTTAGTCCGGTCTGCTTTCACCTCGCTCTGATACGAAAGCCAGCCATTTTGAACCCACGCGGTGAAGCCGGCAAATTGCGGCGCCGAAGAACGGTCGAGCACGTCAGTCGGAAAAATGTTGTACAGACCTTTGGTCAGGTACTGCTTCGTGCCCTCGAAATCGAGAGCACCGAATATGCCGGCCGCTTTGACGTTGTTGAACCACGCGAGATACTCCCGCAGGGAGTCGGAAAAGCGCACCGACGGCGTCCCCGGATACCACTCCTTCAAGAACCCTGTCCCCGTGCCCTTGCCCGAGGCAATCTCTCCGGCAAAACCGAACATCACTTTTTTCACTATGCACCTCGAACGAACTTCTGTTTCTATCGTAGAGTTTTTCTGAAAAAACACAAGGTCGAACCTTAGGAATCAATTCTTCAAGGTTCGACCTTGTATTTTTTAGATTCACCCTACCGCAGATACTACTGCGCAACGTTCAGGTTCTTCCCCGTCGACTTCACATACGCCGTCTCGTTCCATGTTGTCGCACCTTCAAGTGCAACTATTTCGTTCTTGATGCCGTGCTCCCTCTCAAGAAGTTCCGTGTACTCGCCGTTGTACTTCTTTTCGTCCGCGAATATTTGGTGACCGTGCCATCGGTACATTAAACCCACGATAAGAAAATCCGCGACGAGCGCCATCACAACTAAAATGGTAAGGCCGTTCAACTGGATGACCTCTTTGCGGTCGTTAGTTTCCATAGGTGTTGGATTGGCTTTTCAGATACTCCTTCGCCCTTTCCGCGCCCTCCTCTTTGAGTACGTCGCGGTACGCCGTGATGCGCGAAGTGTTCTCCACGATCCGCTCGCGCTCGGCGTTATTCTTGCGTGCCAGCCCGTTCATGCCGCTCAAGTGCCAGATCCACGAAGCGCCCAAGGTGAAGCACATGCTCGCGAGCACAATGAGCCAGACGCGCCCCATCGGGGTTTCTTCTCTCGGTTTTTCGGAATTTTCCATATGTTATCTCTTGTAGACACCAGGGACGGCCAACTTCTCCAAGGTTTCAACTTGCCAAGCAAAGGAGAAACCTTGGGCCGTCTTGGCAGACGCCAAGATCGTTACATTTTAGCGGGTGCGGCGATACCGAGCAACCAGAGGCCGTTCTTGAGAGTGAGTCCAACCGCTTTTGTGAGTGCCAACTTGTACAGCTGGTCTGACGCACCATCCAGTATCTGCGTACTTCCGTAAAAAGAGTTAAACTCGCGCGCAATATCAATCAAGTAATTCGCAACATGATGTGACTCACGTTCACTGCTTGCACGAAGTACTATTTCGGGAAAACGCGCGAGGAGGCGCGGCAGAGGGCCGAAGTCGCCGTGTGCCGCATCGGCGGAAACTGCGGCGTCTCCCGCCCTCTCCAAGACCGAGCAAGTGCGCGCATGTGTATATTGCAGGTACGGACCAGAGTCCCCTTCGAACGAGAGCGACTGCTCAAAGTCAAAAATGATGTCCCTCCCAGCCGCCTGGCGAAGGATGGAATATTTGACCGCCGCGACACCCGCCGCTTCGGCCACCTCTTTCGTAACCCCTTCAACGTTTTTTATTATTCGCATTTTTGCCTCGTCGAGGAGGGACATCGCCGTGATGACGTCGCCCGTGCGCGACGACATCTTTCCCGTCGGAAGCCGAAGCATGCCATGGGAATAATGCTCGGTCTTCGCGGCAAGGTCGGGAAATATCTGGCGCATGGCCTCGAGGAGTACCTGAAAGTAGTCGTTGACCTCATTTCCCGTTATAACAATGGAAACATCGTATGGGAATTTTTCGTATTTTATTTTTGCCAAACCCAACTCCTTGGCCTCATACGTTGGGAGTCCCTCTTTGTTTACAAAGACACGCGTGTGCAACTTTGGATTGTACTTTTCGGCGCGAAAAACGAGAGCATCCTCACTCTCTTCGAAAACTTTTCCCTTGTTTTCCTGAACAACTTTTTTGCCGACCTCTCCCGTTTCAGATTCAAAGAAAAAATAGTCAAATTTTGTGCCTAGTTTTTTGTAAATCTTCTTAAACAGTTCTAGGCTTCGCTTTCTCCCCTTTAGATAAATCCACGCTATTTCGTGCTCTTCTTCACCCGAATAATCTAGTCCATTTTCTAGTAGACTGTAAACAAGTTTATTTATAGACAAAACTTTTTGCTTTACATCTTCATCTAATTCATATTTCCTACTTCCCTCGGCATAATTCTTCTTTACATTAACCTTGAAATCTACTCCTTTGGGGGCCTCAAAATCATAGCTTACTAAAAACTTTATTGTTTTAACTTTTCCCGCACTGCTCGGAGACGTAACCATTCGTCCCGATTCCCTAATATCATAAACTGCCTTCGCGACATGTAAACCAACATCACCTTGGTAGCAGGCGCGTTTCACTTCCGCGCCGCTTGCCTCAATGATGCGGGAAATAGATTCACCAATGGCGTTCGACATCAGGTGTCCGATATGAAATTCCTTGAACGGATTCGGGTCGGTATATTCCACCATTACCTTCTTTCCCTTGAGCGTATCGTTCCAACCCCATTTTTCTCCTTTGGAAATCGCGGCGGTGAGCTCATCCTCAAAAACCGCAGGAGCAAGTTTGAAATTGATGAATCCCGGTCCAGCAGGCTCAATCTTTAGGATATCGGGATAATTTTTCGCTTTCAATTTTGCAACAATTGCCTCGGCAAGCTCACGGGGGTTTTTTGCCTTTCCCGCCCATATGATTCCTGCTTTCTCCGCATTCGGTACATGCGAATTCGTTGCTTTTGCAAGTCCTCGATATGCTGTCATCGCGACGTTCGTCGCCCAGTCGCCGTGCGCCAACTCTCCGGGGTGCTCAACGACAAAATCGACTCCGGTAATGCCGAACTCCTTCAACGCTTCTTTGATGTAGCCCTCCAGTTTCTCTCTCATTAAGGAAATCTTAACACAATCCGGGCACAAAAAAAGCCCGACGAATCGGGCTGTGTAACGTTTTTTTGACTAAAGACCCGTTTCTTTGCGGACGATCTCCTCAACGTCTTGAAGAATGGGCGCGATGTCTCGACTGACATCAACGATGATGCTTCGATGATTCTTGAAATACTCAAGATAACCCTTGCGTACGCGTTGATGAAAAGCCTCGCCTTCAAGCTCAAAACGATCGAGCGTCTTACCACTCTTCTTGAGACGCTCCGCACCGATCTTCGGATCGAGATCGAGGTAGATGTAGAGATCCGGCACAATAATCTCGCCTAAAATGTGTTCCATGGCGAGAAAACCGGGAAGAAGATGGTTACATTCGCGACCAACGATCTGGTACGCATATGTAGAGGCGATATGCCGCTCATCAATGACATGTTTGCCACTTCGAACCGCAGGCAGGACAATCCGTTCAAAAAGCTCCGGACGATAGGAAAAGTGAAGCATCATCTCCGTTGCGGGCAACATTGCACACCCAAGCAATATCTCTCTTACTTTTTCCCCAACCTCGGTGCCGCCGGGTTCACGCGTATAGATCAATGCACCTTCGGGAAAACTTTTTCGAAGATGTCCGACAATCGTCCCTTTGCCCACCCCATCTCCACCTTCGATAACAATAAATTTCCCTTGCATAATTTTTCCTTTGTACGTTCTGACCGCCATTGTTGCACGCTCACGCAAAGAATGGCAGTGGACAATTACTCGCCGTATTTTTTGACGATAGCGTCAAGTGTTTGGTAAAGCTCGGGAAGCGTGCCGGAATTGTCGATGACTTCCGCCGCGAACGCCTCGAGCTTCCCGATCTCGCGCTCCGGCTCTCCTTCGTGGTCTTTCACAAATTGCTCGTAGGTCTTCGTCTTGTCGTCCGGATTCTCGCCGCGAGAGAGAAGGCGTTCGTGGCGCGTTTTCATCGGCGCGCTCAAGTAGCAGAGTTTGAATTCCGGTATCTCGCGAAGATACTTCACGTCTTCCAGCCGGCGCACGCCGTCGACCACGATCAACGAATGTGTGTCGTTCTTCGCGTCTTCGAACATCACCTTCGCGAGCGTGTCTTCGCCGAACTCTTTGCGGAGAAAGGTCGAGAGCGTCTGGAGCGTCGTGCGATCCTCCGGAAGGTGGAGGCGCCGAAGGACATCGCGCAGTATCGTCGAGAAGCGATAGGTCGCGGCGCCGTGGTGCTCGGCCAAGTACTTGGCCGCGGTACCTTTGCCGCTCGCAATCTCGCCCGCAAAACCAAGGATGATCTTTGTTGTTGTCATGTTTTTCTCGTACAGGGTGGGTCAAGACACGAGGTTGAACCTTAGGAATCAATTCTTCAAGGTTCAACCTCACACTTTGTCATTTTTGCTCACTCCTCATCTTCGTCGGCCGACATACCGGGGTACTTTACCATCGCGCCGGAAAGCAGATCAAATACGACGCCAGCTTCTTTGAGTACCTCCTTGCTCCGCATGGCCCCGTGATAATCCTTCGGCGCGACAACACGGCTGATTCCTGCGTTGATGATCATCTTCGCGCATGCGTAGCACGGCGACATGGAGACATAGAGCGTTGCTCCTTCGAGCGACACTCCGATACGCGCCGCCTGCGCAATGACGTTCTGCTCCGCGTGCGTGCCACGGATGCAATGCTGGGTCTTCTTGCCGTCCCCGTGGACGACCGTGTGCATCTCGTGCCCCAACTCGTCACAATCCTTCACGCCGGCGGGTGCACCGACGTAACCGGTCGCCAGTATGCGCTTGTTCCTCACTGCGACGCAACCGCTTCGTCCGCGGTCGCATGTCGCCCGCGTCCCGACGATCTTCATGATCTTGAGAAAATATTCATCCCACGATGGTCGTACGTGCGACTTGGTCGTCTTGAAGTCTTTCATTGCGAAGCGCGACGGAGAACGGTGTTTCGCAATGACGTTTTTTGGTCTTTTTTTCTTGAGCGCCATTTCATTCAAGTATAACAAAACGCCTCGCCTCCACGCGTGTTTGACTTTATATCACAGATGTGAGATAATACCCAAAATCACCGGTTTATTCCCCGGTGTTTTTTGTACCCTTTTTCTTTCTCTTCGGA